>Ga0207646_10001022_pt1 | contig 35726 bp, 35 predicted proteins | sample KBSK5502metaG_FD_184343 | JGI IMG/M metagenome (GOLD analysis project Ga0207646, IMG submission 184343) | Corn, switchgrass and miscanthus rhizosphere microbial communities from Kellogg Biological Station, Michigan, USA - KBS K5-50-2 metaG... | ecosystem: Host-associated > Plants > Roots >... | reverse complement strand
TGTCACGCGCACGGTCCTGCACGAGGCCAACCTTCCGGTCCTGATGTCCCGATGAGGGATCTCTGAGGGGGCGCGCAAAGGGTACGACCCTTACACTGCTCCCGGCGATCAGGGTCCTGCTTTAGCCCGCGAGGGCACTGGTCGCGACGATGAGCCGACCGCTCTCGAGCGTGAGGGCGCCCCTCCCGACGATGCGTCGAGTTCTCCCGACGAACAGCGGGCTGCTACCAAGAAAGCGACCGTTCACCATGGGCCGAGCTGGAGGCGCTCGACACGGTTCGCGAAGGGCGCCGCGGCGGGCGAGCGGTACACCGTGGGGGGGATGGCGATCGTCAACCGATAGAGGGCGCCTCGCGCTCCCGGGCCATCCAACGTTGGTTCTTGCGGTCCGTCCACTGCGGTGCATATTGCAACACACCTCAGATGCTATGAACCCCGAGGCGCGATGTCGTGTGGCTCGCCTATGCCTCGAGGGGAGCAAATCGCGAAACCGGCTGAGCGAGAGACTCGCTTGGCCGGTTCTCTTTTGTGGTCACTCACTCCTGGGGGCGATCATGTTCAGCGTCCGCGCACTCCGCCTCGCGCTTCTAGTGTCGTGCGTCAGCCACCTTCGCTGACGACGCAGGCGCCACCCTCCCAGCGGGCCGATCCCTATCGTCTCGTGCTCGGCACATGGGAGCTCAATGTGGCGAAATCGGTCGACCCGCCCAAGAGCCAGACACGCACGTACGAAATGACTGGGCCGAACCTGAAATTGACGGATCACATTGTGGATACCGACGGACACGAGACAGTCGTGGTGTGGTCCGGCCGCTATGACGGCAAGGATTACCCGGTTATCGGGTCGGCGGCCTTTGACGCGCAAGCGATCACGGCGTCCGACGCGTACCGTGCGGCCTACACTATCAAGAAAGCAGGAAAGGTCGTTGGCCATGGCACGCGGGTAGTCTCCCCCGATGGAAAGATGCTGACGGTTAGCGGGAAGTTCACCACTCCGGAGGGACAAGACGTCAACTTCCTCGGGGTCTTCGATAAGCGCTAGCGTCTGGCTCGGAGCTCAGGCGCGGTCCGTAAAGGGTCGATACTCCTCTACGGGTCCTGTCGTGCCCCGACCCCTTCATCTTATCGCCGCGTTCGTCGGCCTACACCTCGGTGCGTCAGCGAGCGGCCAAGCCCAGCGTCCACCGACCGTCGCCTCGCTCGGCAGGTGCCGACTTGCGAGCGGGGCTACCATCAAGGATTGCCGGATAGCCTACCGTGCCTTCGGGCGCCTGAACGCGGGCCGCACGAATGCCGTGCTCATCCCGACCTGGCTCCTTGGTCGCTCGGAAGACTGGATCCCCTTGTTGGGGCTGGACGCGTACGTCGATACCACCCGGTTCTATGCCCTCGTCGTCGATGCCTTCGGTGACGGGCACTCGTCGTCGCCATCGAACACATCCACCGATGGTCGCGCTGCGTTCGACGAGCTGACGATCGCCGATATGGTGGAGGCGCAGCACCGGCTCCTCACCGAGCATCTCAAGCTGGCTCGGCTTCATGCCGTGATCGGCATCTCCATGGGTGGAATGCAGGCATTCGAATGGGCCGTTAGGTATCCAACGGTTGTCGATGTCGTGATTCCGATCATGGCCTCACCGCAGGTTACACCCTTCGACCAGTTGCTGTGGACGACAGCTCTGAGCGAAGTGGAGAATGGGCGCAGTCTCCGGGCTCCTGATGACTCCGTCTGGACTCAGGCCACCCGCCTCCTGACGCTCTTCCTCCGCACACCGCGCGCGGTAAACGAAGCTGCCTCAGCGGCGGTGATGGCGGAGATAACGAAGCAGGCTGATGCGCTGAAGCAGACGTGGATACTCGAGGACTATGCAACGCAAGTTCGTGCTGCCCGCCGCTACGACGTCGCGGCATCCTTCGACGGGGATCTCGCTCGCGCGGCAGCACAGGTGCGCGCGCGCATGCTGGTAGTCTTCTCTTGGGATGACCGCATGCTCACGGCTGGCCCGGCCGTCGACTTTGCGAGGCATGTGCGGGCCGACACGCTGTCGATCTCGAGTCCATGCGGCCATACGGCATCCGTGTGCGAGCGAGCCCGTATCGGCGTTGCGGTGCGAGAGTTCCTTGCGCGGTGAGCATTAGAAGCGAATGTTCCCTCGCTTTCGCTCCCACCTCAGCTTGTCCCCCATCTAGCGGTCTCGCTCATGTCACAGAAGCCACCACACCAGGGGTACGGGGAGAAACGCCAGCACATCAAGGATGCCGTTCCAGGGAGCGCCCTCGGCCTTGGTGAAGTCCCCGTCGCCCAACTCGTGTGCGATGCCCACGGCCGCGACTGCGACAACGCGAGCCGCGGCTGGCGTCCCGAGGGCCGCGAGGAGAGCCGCGAGCACCCCACCCACGATAAGGTGTTCGGCAAGCCCGAGCGGGCGGATCCACGCTGGTAAGGCCAGGGGTTGTCCCTCGCGATACGGGGTTCGTCAATTAATTTGTCTGCGACAATGGTGTCCGCTAGGATCCGTCGCTCAAGCCTCGTCGCAGGCGGCCGACACCCAACACGTCTACTCCGAGGATCAACTCACGGTGGCGCCGCTGTGCTGCGCCAGCCGCCCACGGAATATCCCGGACAGCCTGAGGCGCAGGGGAATCGGTGGGACGGTGCGCGTCAGCGTAGTGCTCGACGCCAAAGGTCGCCTCGACGCCGATCCGAACTAGAACGATCGGCTCGCCTTCGGCACCGTCCCGGTGTCTAGGGAGGACGCGCGAACCAACGATATAAAATCGATTCGGCTGGCTTATTGCGCCACGACTGCGAGATGTTCGGAAAGCTCTGCGCCGGAAGCATCACGTCCACATACCAGGAGGCCGCCGCGGTCACCCCGGCGGTCGTGAATTCAGTCTGTGCGGACACGGCTTCGAGCATGGCCTCGTAGGCAATTGCCTGGACCGAAAAGTCCGTGCGTATGGCGTTCTGGGCGCAGTTCGACACCCAAAACCCGTCCTCGCCCCACCCAGGGAGCAATCCATCCGCACTTCTTATCACCTCCCGGCGCTCTGGGCGGAGAAGACGCTGGTGACGTTGTTCGGGTCCAGCTGAGTAAAGGTGGCGGCAAAATCATTCCCGGCGGCGGCCAGCCCAAAGTAGTCCCCCAGAAAGAACCGGCCCGCTACCATGGGGACAACGGCCTCCATATTAAACGAGCTGGTCGTAAGGCGACCTTCGCTGGTCCAGCAGGCTGGATCAGCGGCAGGGGCCTTGGGCGAAGGATGACACTGCACCAACCAGTAGTCGGTCGGCAGGCCAGGGTTAGGGGTGTTGAACCGGAAGTCGTAGTAGGAGACGCCGATCGTTCCGTTCGCCGCTACGGCGACCGAAGGCAGGAACGACTGCCGGTTGGCGGGCGGAATGGTGAGCGGCGTCTGGTTTACGCGAATCGGCGCCGACCAAGAAAAGCCCCCGTCGGCGGACATCGAGAAGGCAATGTCGTTGTACTGGAAGTTCGAGAAGCGGCCGTCCTCCCAGACCGCATATAGGTTGCCATTTCCCATGTCTATGGCGAAGGACGGATTGGTGAAATCCCACAGGAACTGCCCCGTCTCGGGGTCGACGACGAGCGTAAACCCTTCAGGTGTGTATAGCGGCGTCATGGTGACGGCGTCGACCGGAGGAGACCAAGTCTGGCCGTGGTCGGTCGAGCGCAGGAGTTGCAGGGTGGACTGCGTGATGGGCCCGTTGGGCTGCGCCGCCTGGAATTCGTAAAGGTCTACGAGCGTCCCGTTGGGCAGGACGAGAATTTGGCTGAACTGGATGAAGCTTTGCGTGGCGGTTTGGACGATCTCACGCGCAGACTCCCAGGTTGATCCCCCGTCGGTCGTACGTGCGAACACGGCCGCGGGTCTGTGTGGCGAACTGTGTCCAGTCCAGATGGCATAGACGAAGGCCGCGTTCGTGGGGTCGGCGGTCAGCGAGGGATGGTCGGGAGGTGGATCCACGCTACCTGATCCCGGCAGCACGGACGTCGTCCAGTGCAGGCCGCCGTCCGTGGACTTCATGACTTCCGCTACCCGGGAGGAACAAGGGGAGTTGCATGCGAGAGCGATGCCATAGAGGACGCCGTTTGGCGCGAACGAGAGCCACTCATCGCCCGCGCCGAGGAAGGGCCCGCCGGAGCAGATTGTCAGCGGGAGTGGAACCTGTTGCCAGGTTTGGCCTCCGTCGAACGAGGCAGCAGCGATGACGTCCTGCAAGGACCCCTGGATCCACGCGGCGACGAGGTTGTTTGGATGGACGGGGTTCACTACGACGAAAGGCTCCTCGGCTTCGTCAGTGGGCCAGGTTCCGAAGGCATTGAATCCGGTGTTGCACGTCCCAACGGCATTAGGCCGTGACAGCTCGACAAGCGAGCTCACGGCGGCGGTCACCCCGAGGGGACGAGTCAACGGGGCGGTCGGAGTGTTGCGGTCGCTGCAGCCGGCCAGTAAGGCCGCGCCAAGCAAGAGACATCCGACGCGTCCGATGCCAATGGCTTTCATAGGTGACTCCTAGCTGGCGACGCTCAGCGTGGCCGTTTGGGTGACCCAACCGCAGTGACCTTTCCGACTCCCGAACGAGGGATAGCACTCCCAGGTCTTGACCGATCCTTTGAGCTGCGCCTTGAACGGACCCGCGGGATCGAACGACCAGGTGTGGGGGCAGGTGTCCCCGTTGACGCACGCGCTGAACCCGGTCGCCGCGGCGGGGCGCACGCCGGATCCGCTCAGCGTTTGTCCAGGGACGCAGCCAGCCGAACCTGCCGTGCCGATCGGCGCGCCGGACGCGTCCGTCCAGAACCAGGTGGCCCGCGAGGGCCAGTCGCCGCTGCAGTCCAGGCTCCATGTGTACGGTCGGTCGAGAGCAGCGGTCGCCGCGAGCGAGCGAACCGTGGGTGCGGTAGGGGTGTTGCGGTCGCTGCAGCCGACCAGTAAGGCCGCGCCGAGCAGAAGACAGGATTCCATTCGAACCCGGTACATGGTGACCTCCCCTTGTTTTGCAGGCGGGACGGCCCCGATCGGGTCCGCCTTCCCTGCGCCTGGCCCAACGATAGGTTTCAGGCGTCAGCGTTCCATCAGGGGACTATCAGCGAGCTAGTCGTGCTCAGGCTCAAGACGTTCGGCGGCCTCTCGATCACTGGAGACCATGGGTCGCCCGGCAGTGCAGCCACTCAGCGCGGCGGCCTGGCCCTCCTGGCTCTCCTCGCGGCGGCACGCGAGCGTGGCCTCTCCCGGGACAAACTCCTCGGCTACCTGTGGCCCGAGCGCGATGACGAACACGGGCGCCATGCGCTCGCACAGGCGCTCCACGCGCTGCGGCGCGACCTGCACGATGACCAGCTCTTCCTCGGCACGACCGAGCTGCGGCTGAATCCCGAGCGGATCACGAGCGACCTCGAAGAGTTCGAAACGGCGCTCGAAAAGAACGAGATTGAGCAAGCGGTGGCCTTGTACGCGGGGCCGTTTCTCGACGGCTTTTACCGCAGCGGCACGGCTGAATTCGAGGAGTGGGTGGAAGCCGAGCGCGCGCGGCTGAAGCAGCAGGCGTGCCGCGGGCTCGAGACGCTCGCCACCGCGGCGGCTGCTCGAGATGACCAACGAGCGTCAGCCGACTGGTGGCGCCGCCTCGCGGCGCTCGATCCGCTCAACGCACGCATCGCGCGGGCATTGATGGGTGCGCTCGCGGCGACGGGAGACCGCGCGGGAGCGCTGCAGCATGCGCGGGTTCATGAAGCCCTGCTCCGCCAGGAGCTCGACGCGGCGCCCGACACGGTGGTGATCGAGTTCGTGCGGCGCCTGCGCGAAGCGCCGGTAAAGGGAGGGCAAACCATGGCGGCCAGCGTGGCTGTAGCGGAGCGCGAGGCCCCCGACGCTCGGCCTGCTGAGTTCGTGCGCCCTGGGGTCCCACCGCCGCTTCGCTCCGGGACGTGGCTTGCCGTCGGAGCGGTATTGGCGGCTGTCGTCAGCAGCGTGCTCTACTCCCACTTCAAGACTGGCCACGCGCTGGACCCCGACCTCGTGGCCGTCGCTCCGTTCGACGTGTTCGCTCCCAATGCCGATCTCTGGCGAGAAGGACTGGTGGACGTGCTGTCCCGTAACCTGGATGGGGCCGGTCCGCTGCGCACCGTGGCACCCACGGTCGTGATCCGGCGCTGGCGCGGGCGCGCCGATAACGTCAGCGCCGCCGATCTCGGCCGGCGCACCGGCGCGCGGCTCGTCGTGTTCGGCGCGCTGGTCGGAGCAGGACCCGACTCTGTCCGGCTCAGCGCGACGTTGCTCGACACCCGGGCCGGTCGCGCGCTCGCGGAGATCGAGTACCGCGACGCCATGGCCCACATGGACCGCCTGACCGACTCGCTGACCGTGGCCGTGCTACGCGAGCTCGGCCGTACCCGGCCGATCGGGGCGGTCCGCCTGGCATCGCTCGGCTCGACCTCGCTCCCCGCCATCAAAGCGTTCCTGCGCGGCGAGCAGTTCTACCGCCACGACGCCGTGGACTCGGCGCTCGAATACTACCGGCGCGCCGTGGCGCTCGACAGCACGTTTGCGCTCGCGTTCAGGCGTATCCCGTGGGCGCTGTGGTCACTCGGCTCCGACTACAACGTGTGGCCTGCGTTGATGCTCCGAGCGGGAGCCCGCAACCACGGTCTTGCACCGCGCGAAAGCCTGCTCGTCACGGTTGACTCCCTATGGGGGGCGCTGGAGACCGGAGAAGCAGAGCCGTGGCCCCTGTTGCACCGGCTCTCCACGACGCTCGATCAAGCCGTCCGGCGCTACCCCGAAGATCCGGAGGTCTGGGGTTACAGGGACGAGTTCGCGTTCCATTGGGGGTCTTACGCGCAACCCCCGATCACTCCGCTCCAGACCCTCGACGCGTTTGACCGATCCATCGCACTAGACTCGGGCTGGGCCGGGCACTACCATGCCATCGCTCTGGCGCTCGAACTCCGCGGGCCAGAGGAAGCCCGCCGGTACATTCGCGCCTACCTCGCCCTCCGCCCGGGCCCGCCGAACGGCTCAGCCCTTCAGCTGGTCGATCTGCTGCTGGACCCGAGTCGAGCCATGTCGCCCACGTCGGCCCGCATGCTGGATACCCTGCCGGGGGATGCGCTCTGGAGTGCGTTCTACACGGTTGCGCGCTGGGCCGATTCCGCCGAGACACAGTTGCGCGTCGTTCGAGCGTTCGCCGCCGCTCGGCACGGCTTCTGGTACACCGACTCCGCCTTCACCAACTGGGCCTTCGCGCTCACACTCGCTTATCGCGGGCACCTGCGTGAGGCCTACGCCAACCTTCGGCCTAGTGGCGGCGCGATCTCCGACTACACTTTCGCCGAGCTGGTGCTGCTCGGGGGCGTCCCACGCGACTCTGCGACCGCCGGGTTCGAACGCTGGCTGCGGGGCAGCGACTTTGCGGCCGCGGGCTCGGTGCGGTGGTCCGGGGAGGTGATGGAGGGCGCGCTGGGATGGTGGGCGGAGATTGGCGACACCGCATCGATCCACGAGCTAGCGCGACGGATCGATTCAGGAATCCGTTCAGCCAGGAACCCGGGCGAACGGTCCTTCCTCCGCTACGGGGCGGCGGCGGCGCAAGCCCATCTCGCGCTGGCGCGGCACGACACCGCCGAGGCGCTGCGCCGCCTCGCGGCCACGCCGGACTCGCTCTGCCTCCATTGCTTTCTGGGCCACCTAGCCCACGCCCGCCTCCTTTCCGTAAAGCGGCAGGACGCCGAAGCCGCTCGCCTCCTCGATCAAAGAACTCCGGGCCCGGATGAACTGTCACCCAGTGAGGCCGTGTGGGCGCTGGAGCGAGCGCGCGTAAACGAGCGGCTGGGCAACCGGGACAAAGCGGCTCAGAACTACGCCTTCGTCGCCCGCGTGTGGGTGAATGCCGACTCGTCGCTTCAGCCGCTGGTCGCGGAGGCACGGGCAGCATTGGGACGGCTGAGCGCGGAGCCGCACGTGGCGACGGCGAGGCCCTAAAGCTCGCCCAGCGACAGGGGCTTGCTACGGCCACGTGGCGAGCGGCGCGCCCAAGTTCACATCGGGCGCGAGGTCAAAGGGCATTGGGGCCGTCTTCGGGATGCTGGTTGGCGCAGGAATCGGCGCCCACAAGACCGATACGTGGGAAGCGGTGCCCTCGAGCGGCTGGCGCGTCAGTACTTTGCCGACCGGTGGAGGCAGGTTCGCCTTCGCCTGTCAGTACAGTTTTTGAAGGCAATCGGCCTACCGTCCGAGGTGCGTGGCTAAGTTGAAGCGCGGTCCTGATCTTTGCTGAGCCGCGAATTTCACCCACTCTCTACGGCCCGTGCCACGCGATAGTCGCCTGGATGAAGCTCAACACGCTCCCGAGATCGAGCCGCTGGGCCTGGGAGTCGCCGGTGCAGTCTTGCTTGCCGTCGCTGTTGAACTTGATGTGAATCTGGTGGATCGAAGCGACGACGTACTCGACGCCACCCGACTGGAGAAGGATGGGCCCGCCAGAATCACCGAAGCAGGGGCCGCCGGGATTGGGCCACCCTGACGGGAGATCGCCGTCGAGTTTTTGAAATCCTACCGCGGCAATTCGGCGATCTCCCGTCAGGGTGAACCCCCCCTCCACCCACACGGTCCCATACCCAACGTCGAAGAGGCTCGCCGCCTGTAGTTCGGTATTCTTGAAGGAGTCGAGGACGTCGGCCGGCGCCAGCTGGCCCAGCTGAATCCTGGGACTGTTCGAGGTCGCGACCCTGCTCGATGCGGAGCGGCAGGCCCGCCTGTTCAAACTTACGCCCGCTGCGCTAGGCGACGGGGACAGCGCTTCTCTGGCCGTAGCCAAAGGCATGGCCTATCGCGCGAGGGGCCGCACTGCTCTAGCGCGGGTACAATTCGACTCCGCGCGAATCGTGCTAGAGGCGAAGGTCCAGCAAGAACCCGGCGACGATTATCGTCATGCGCTCCTCGGCCTAGCCTTGGCCGGCCTCGGTCGCTCAGCCGAGGCGGTCCGCGAGGGCGAGCGCGCGGTCGACCTGACCCCGATCTCCAAGGACGCGGAGGGGGGCGCTCTTCTGATCGCAAATCTGGCGAGGATTTACGTGCTGCTAGACGAGAGCGAGAAGGCGATCGATCAGCTGGAAATCGTGCTTACAAGGCCAGGACCGCTCTCCGCCAACTGGCTCCGCGCGGACCCGTTCTGGGATCCGCTGCGGGGCAGCGCGCGGTTCCAACGGTTGGCAGGGGCGAGGAACTAGAGGCAGATCGACTGCGTCGTCGTCACCATCCTCGGCGTCCTGCCCTGGTCGCTCACCGCAAGGGATGATTTCAGGAATCCAAAACGGGGCGGTCTCTCGACCGCCCCGCTGATTTGGCTACCCGGCATCGTTATTGCGGCCACGTGGCCAAGTTCAGGTCCGGCGCATCGTCAAAGCAGAAGTGATTACTGTAGCCGTTCTTTGCGTCATCGCCAGCTTTTGCGGCACAGGTAGCCGAAACCCAGTTGAAGGTCGACGGGTCGCCGAGTAATCCGGCGTTTGCCACCAACGAAATCTGCGTGCCGTCGATGCTCACCTTGATCGGTGTGACGATCGCCTGCCTGCCGGTGAGCAGGGGCCTGCGGTCTATCAGAACTGCCGCGCTGCGGGTGGGGTCGAGTGGATCGGTGAACCCGGAGCGGTACACACGATACTGGATCATGAACTCGAAGGGGACAGCGGTGTTCTTGGTGAACGGATAGCCCGCTGGGGACGTCGTCGGGTCAGTGACCAGGATGAATTGCCAGACCATGACATCGGCTCCGGACGGCAAGGGGGGGCTGTCAGGCACGGGGGCCACCAGCGTCAGGGCGAAGGCGAAGCTGGTACCCTGCTTCGCGATCTCCGCTCTGATGATGTCCTGGTAATCAGTTCCCTTGTTCTCAAGGTCTCCGACGGGGTCCGTGACGACGCTGCTCTGCGGCGCTGCCGTGGCGAAGGATGCAGGTGGCAGGACATGCGACGCCGTCGGGTCATTCCGCTCGCTGCAACCCGCGATCAACATGACTCCGAGGAGCAGGCTGCAGGCTTCTTGCAAGGCGCTCATCGTTTCCTCCAGCAAAGAGGTCACTGCGGCCAAGTGATACGAACGGAGCGCCCAGGTTCAGGTCTGGCGCAGCGTCGAACACGGAGATGTTGCTATACCCGTTCTTCACGTCATCGCCAGCATGAGCAGCAGCGGTACCCGAAGCCCACTGGAACGTCGGCGGATCGCCGAGCAATGCGGCATCCACCACAAACGTCAGCTTCGCGCGGTCGATGCTGAACTTGATCGGTGTGACAGTCGCCTGGTCGCCGGTGAGCAGCGGCCTGCGGTCTACCAGGACGCCGGCACTGCTGGTGGGGTCGAGGGGGTCGGTGAACCCGGAGCGGTACACCCGGTGCTGGATCTCGAACTCGAGCAGGTTCGCCGTGTTCTTGGTGAACGGATAGCCCACTGGGAACGCAGTCGGGTCCGTGTCGAGCCAGATTTCCCATGCGAGCACGTCGGTCCAGGACGGCAAGGAGGGGTTGTCAGGCACCGGGGCCGCCAGCGTCAGGACGAAGACGAAGTTTGTCCCCTGCTTCGTGATCTCGGCCCTGACGATGTCCTGGTAGGCTTGCGCCGCTTTGTCCACATCTCCAGCGGGGTCGGTCACCACACTGGTCTTCCCCGCGACAACGTCAGCCGACAATGGTCCGGTTGTTGTGCCGACCGGTCCCGTTAGGGCGTTCCGTTCGTTGCAGCCTCCACCGAGTGTGGCCGAGAGGACCACGCTCAGTATTGTTCGAATCGTGTTCATCGTTCCTCCATGCTAGCTGTTCACCGTCAGTTTGCCGCTCTCCTTCCAGCAACCGAACATGCCGCATTTCTTGCCCCCATTCCCCTCCCCCCACCCCACGGAGCCGTTCAGACTCGCCTTGAAGGGCCCCGCGGGGTCGAACGTCCAACTCTGAGAGTCACGGCCCACAGTGGCGGTGAGGCCGTTCGCGATGGCGGGGCGCGCCCCCGTGCCACTGAGCTGACCACTTCCGAAGCAATCAGCACTACTGCTGGCGAGCACCGTTCCGTTCTCAGTCCAAGACCAGGTGGCCGAAATTCCGCCGTCGCCGTTACACTGGAAGCTCCAGGTGTACGGCCGGTCAACGAGAGCCGCCGTGCCTGCGAGAGGACGAGTAGACGATGCCGTGAGAGGGTTACGGTCGCTGCAGGCGGCCAGCAACGCCACGCCGATCAGGGGACACAATCCCATTCGAAGTCCGTACATGGTTACCTCCCTCGTTTGCCTCTAGTTTGCTCCTGTCGCGGCCTCAACTTCCCAGCTGGACGCGCTGAACTCGCTCAGCGCAGCGGGCTCCAGCGAGGCTCCCCTTCGAAGGCCGAACTGTTCGTGAGGTTTCGGACGTCGGTTCCATCGATCCGCACGGTGTACACGTCGCCGTTTGCGCAGTACGCAAGCCGGGACCCGTCGGCCGACCAGGAGATATGCGCACACTCGTCGTACCTGGCGCCCATGGTAACGCGAGCCAGGCCCGAGCCGTCGGCGTTCATCACATAGATCCCAAAGGGACCACTGTTGGAGGTGCCCCAGAAGGCGAGCCGCGCTCCGACGGGCGACCAGACAGGTAACGGGCCATTGGGCAGTGAGTCGGTTAGACTGACGTCACCTGTGCCGTCAGCGTTGATCACGTGCACATCAAACCTTGGCAGATCAAACGCTGCGGTTGTGAATGCTCGGCGCTGATAGGCGATCTTGGTCCCGTCTGGTGACCAGCTAGGCGCCGTATTCTCATCGCCGCAGCAACCGCTCGGACCGCGATAGCCGTGTGTGACCCGCGTTTGACCGGACCCATCGGCGTTCACGGTGTAGATCTCCGGCCAGCCATCATCGGAATGGGCGCAATAGGCCAACTTCTTCCCATCCAGCGACCAGGAGATCGGGTCAGGTGGATAGATGCCGCAGAACGTCGTCGCGAGGGTGACCCCACCCGTACCGTCGGCATTCACGATCTCGATGATGTCCCCTGCCGAGGTCCCAAAGGCGATCTTCGACCCGTCTGGCGACCATGCGACGTCTCCGAATACGCCATTCCACGGGTTGGTCGCGAGCTCAGTCAGACCGGTGCCATCGACGTGCACGACGTACAACCCTTCCGATCCCGAATCAGTTCTGCCGGGGAATGCGATTCTCGCGCCGTCGGGCGCCCAGGAGTAGGCGTCGTACCAACCCGCGACGCTGTCGAGCGCTGTAAACCCCGAGCCGTCGGCGTTGACAACGCCGAGCAATGGCATCCCCTGGGTCTCGATCAGGAACGCGACGCGCGAGCCCGGGATCGGAGTCGTTGGGGCGGTCGAGTCGTTACCGCACGCGAGCAGAATTGGGACGAGGCCGACTGCCAGACGGATGTTCACGCGTGTCGCCTCACCGGCGCGCCTCGAGTGGTACATAGCGACCTCCATTGTTGCGTTTCCTCGGCCGAGCGTGGAGCTGCACGCCCGACCCTCGGATCCGGTTTCGACGTTCACCGTGACCATCTGCTTCTTCGGTAGTTCCTTGGCCCAAAAGGAGTTGAATCGATAGGAGCCGCCCTCGACCCGTCGCGATTCGCAACCTGTGTGAACGAGGGCTAACTTAGGCCGGTGCGGTGAGGGCCCGATCAAAAACGTCTCAAAACTGGGCCCGATGCCGGACCTCAGGACGTGCGGCGGGCTCATGCTGGAACTCAGGACGTTCGGCGGGCTGTCCATCCAGGACGGCAGCGCTCCACTCACGGGCGCGGCCACCCAGCGCAAGACCCTGGCCCTCCTCGCCCTCCTTGCAGCCGTGGGCAAGAACGGGCTGAGCCGCGACAAGCTGATCGCCTACCTCTGGCCCGAGACCGACACCGAGCACGGCCGCAATCTCCTCAACCAGGCGTGCTACGCCCTGCGGCGCGACCTGCATGCCCCCGCTCTGTTCCTCGGCGCGACCGAACTCCGGCTCAACCCCGATGTCATCAGCAGCGACGTCCGACTCTTCGAGGAGGCCCTGGCGCGCGGCGACCCCGAGCCGGCGGTTGCGGCCTACGGCGGGCCGTTTCTCGACGGTTTCTTCCTCAGTGAAGCCAGCGAGTTCGAGCGCTGGGTGGACGCCGAGCGCGCGCAACTCGCACAGCAGTGCAGCGACGCGCTCGTAACCCTGGCGAACGCAGCGGCCGTGCGCGGCGACCACCGCGCTGCGGCCGACTGGTGGCGCCGGCTCACTGCGCACGATCCGCTCAGCTCCCACGCCGCGCTCGGTCTCATGAAGGCGTTCGTGGCCGCGGGCGAGTCGGCTGAAGCCATAAAGCACGCCCGAATGCACGAAGCGTTCCTACAGCAAGACATGGGAACGGCGCCGGACGCCGCGGTGCTGGCCCTCGTGCAGCAGCTATGTCAGGAGGCGGAGCGCGGCGCGCCCCCGTCGGGAGCCGCCGGTCACGAGCGCGTGCGGCGGCAGTCCACAACAGACTTCTTGTTGGCGGCAGTGCCCGCCGCGTTGCGGCGCGAGGTCCGTCGAGCGACCGCCCTCAGCACGGTCGCGGCGGCCCTGGCGATCACCTTGGTCGTCGGCGGTCTCGTATACGGGGTGGCCGGAGGGGGGCATCGTGCGACGACCGGTGGGCCTGACCCGGTGCCATTAGCGGACCGGAAAATGCTCGCCGTGCTCCCCTTCGAGAATCGCGGAGCACGTACCGACGAGTACTTCGCCGATGGCCTCAGTGAGGCCATCGCCACCCGGCTGGGGAGCATTCGCAGCCTCGGCGTGATTGCCTGGCAGAGCACGCGACAATACAAGGGAACAAGCAAGACCCCGCGGGAGATCGGCCAGGAGCTCGGTGCCCAGTACCTCCTCGAGGGCACGGTCCGCTGGGAGAAGCCGGCTCGAGGCACGAGCCAGGTGCGTGTGAGTCCGACCCTGATCCGGGTTTCGGACGGGACCCAGCTGTGGGCCGACCAGTACGACACAACGCTGGCGGGCGTGTTCGCCGTGCAGGCCAATCTCGCCACGCGAGTCGCCGGGGCGCTGGACCTTGCGCTCGCGGACGCCGAGCGGCGCCTATTGGAGGACAGGCCCACGGCCAGCCTGCACGCGTACGATTCTTACCTGCGGGGGCGCGCTGCGGTCGACAAGGATTGGGACCTCACCGACTTGAAGACCGCGCTCCCGATGTTCGAGCGCGCGGTTGCTCTCGACTCGAGTTTCGCTTTAGCCTGGGCGTGGTCCTCGGTACTCCACGTTGCATGGTATACCAACTACGTGGACCGGGATCCCGCACAGCTCACCATTGGCAAGGCTGAGGCAGACCGCGCAATCCGTCTCGCCCCCGATCTGCCTGAGACGCACGGGGCCTTGGCGTGGTACGCCTTTGCGGGTCTGCGAGATTGGGACCGAGCGCTCCAGGAATACACCACAGCCAGACGCGCTCGTCCCAGCGATCCCTATTTCACCGGGATGATCGGAGCCGTCAACGAGAAACAGGGAAACTGGAACGCGGCATTGGCATATCAGCACGATGCAGTGCTGCTGAGTCCCCGGAACGGCAACTTTGCAACAATGCTAGGCGAGTCTTACACGAGGCGGCGGGAGTTCGCCGCCGCAAGCTATTATTACGACCGCGCTCTCGCGCTGACCCCGCAGTCAGCCTCCGCACGGTTCACAAAGGCGATCAGCTACTTGAATCTGACCGGCGACTTAAAAAGCGCCCAGCGGTTCTTTCCCGACGTCTCGGAAAACATCGCTCCGACGGGTCTTGAATATGTTGTTACCACCCTCGCCGACTTTGTCCTCCTGCTGAGCAATGCCCAGCAGACCAAGCTGCTCGGGTTATCGCCCGCGGCATTGGACGGCGACACGGCCGGCCTCGCGCTCGCCAAGGGGTTAGTGTATCGGTGGCGCGAGGAGCCGGCCCTCGCTCGTGCCTCGTTCGATTCGGCACGGCTCGCCCTACAGCGTGTCGTGCAGCGAAGGCCCGACGACGCCATCTACACCGCGCTCCTCGGCCTCGCGCTCGCCGGACTGGGGCGGACGGAGGAAGCGGTGCGCGAGGGGGAGCGTGCCGTCGCGATGCTCCCGGTCACCAAGGACGCCGTGGACGGCTCCGTGTTGCCCGCGAACCTGGCGCGGATCTACGTGCTGCTGGGGGACCGCGACAAGGCAATCGATCAGCTAGAGCTGGTGTTCTCCCGACCCGGCCCGCTCTCGGCCGGGTGGCTCCGGGCCGATCCGTTCTGGGATTCGTTGCGGGCGAACCCGAGGTTCCAGCGGCTGGTCGCGGCGAGGAACTAGATGAAGGACGCCATCTTCTTTCTCGCCGTCTTGTGCTTTCTCCCGCCGTCACTGCCCGCGCAGGAAGTCACCGGCAACCTCCAGGGCCGGGTCGTGGCACTCCAGTCGGAACCCGTCCCGGATGTCCGGGTGACGGTCACGGGACCGAGCCTCCAGGGGACACGCACCACCCAGACAGACCCTCGAGGCTTCTTCCAGTTGCTCGCCCTTCCAGCCGGTGGCTACACCGTCCGACTCGCGCGGATCGGGTTCCGAACAGTCGCGATCGACAGCGTCCCCATTCGAATCGGTGCCACGACGAGCCTCGGCCTGGTCACGATCGAGCCGCAAGCGGTCGAGCTCAGGGAGATCACGATAAGTGCCCAGCACCTGTCGATCGATCCCACGAGCACGACGATCGGCGCGAACGTGGACGCGGCCACCTACGACGCGCTGCCCGTCGGCCGCGATTATCGGTCGGTCGTGGACTTCCTGCCCCACGCGAACACGAGCTACTACACCGGGGACCCCGTGAACATCGGCGGGGCCACGGGGCTCGAGAACGCCTACTTCATCGACGGCGTCAACGTCACGGACGACCACTTTCAGGGCGTGGTCTCCACGTTCGTCCTGCCCTACAACTTCGTCCGGACCGTCGAGGTGAAGGAGGGCGGGTACGACGCGCGCTATGGCCGGGCGATCGGCGGCCTCGTGAACGCTGTGACCTACTCGGGCGGCAACAGGTTTGAGGGGAACGTGTTCGCCTTCTTCACCGATCGCGGGCTGACCGGGGTGCAACGCACCGGCTTTAACGACGTGCGCAGCGATGGCTTCACGAACTACGACGTCGGCGCGCGGGTCGGTGGACCGATCGTGCACGACCGGCTGTGGTATTCCGCCGCTTACAACCCCCAGGTCGAGTCGGCGCAGCAAGTAGTCCCCGGGTGGGGCGACTTCGCCGACCGGCTGCGACGCCATGTCTTCGCCGGGAAGCTCACCTGGCAAGCCGCCACGTCAACCAGCATGGAGCTGCTGCTGTTCGGGGACCGCTCCACTCATCACGAGGTGTCGCGCGCGACGTTCTCCCAGTTTTCAGGGCTCGACAGCGTCGCGAACCCCGACCCCTTCCTCTTCTTCACTCGCGCGGGGCACACGTCCGCGTCGCTGCGCGTCTCCCACCAGCTCGGGACCCGTGGCATGTTCGAAGCCTCGGTCACGCACGCCACGAGCTTCACCAGCCAGGGCGGCGAGACCGCCCGAGGGGACAGCGAGCCGCTGTACCTCGATTACATCACCAGTACTCTCTCCGGCGGCCTCCCGGGCAGAAACTCGCCGCGCGACGCGCGTACCTCCGTGGCGGTGCGCGGGACACTCGAGCTGGGCGCGCACACCGTGCTGGCCGGGGCAGAATACGAGGACAATCGCTACAGCGACACCTGGCGGTCGAACCTCATCCTGCGCTTCGAAACGGCGGTCTGGACGCAGGACTCGGCGCTGGTCCCGGGGACTGTGCACAACCGCGTCCCGACGCTGTACGCCCAGGACTCGTGGCGCATCGGCTCCCGCGTCACCGTGCAGGGGGGACTCCGGTGGTCCGGTGAGTACCTGATCGGGTCGGCGGGCCTGGCGCAGAGCTTTCCCACCGAGTGGCAGCCGCGGCTCGGCGCGGCGGTACAGCTCGGCCGCCTCGGGACGCAGCGGATCTTCGGGTCGTGGGGCATCTTCTACCAGCAGCAGCCGCTCGACGTTGCTCAGGGTTTCTATATCCCGTTTCCGGAGTTCCTGAGCATCTTTTCGTCCGATCCGCGCGTCCCGGGCACGAAGCCGGATACCGTCCGGAACATCTCCACCGATCCGTCCCAGTACCCCAACATCCACGGGATCCAAGCAGAGCACCATCGGGAGATGACTGTCGGATACGAGCGCCTCATCGGGTCGAACCTGAGAGTGACTGCCCGCGCGATGCGGCGCGATCTGCTGTCGGCGTTCGGCTTCGGGCTCGATACGCTGAACTCGCTGTATTGGGTGATGGGCGTTCCCGGAGAGGGCGCGCTGAGCTACCTGCCGAAGATGCGGCGCAGTTATACCGCCCTGGAGCTCTCAGCTGAGTGGGCGGGACACCGGGGGGCCCAGGCGCGGTTCTCCTACGTCCTGTCGCGCGCCTACGGGAACTACACGGGGTTCTACGCCTCCGATTACGGCGGCGCCTTCCCTGGATTTTTCGGCGGCTTGCAGATCCGCGACAACGTGAAGAACAGCACGGGTCTCCTTCCTAACGATCGAACCCATGTGCTAAAGCTCGCCGGGTCGTACCCGCTCGGCTTTGGCCTGACGACCGGGGTCTTCTTCACGTGGCAGTCCGGCACGCCGCTCAACGACTTCGGCGTGAACCCGTACTACGTCCGGGCAACGTTCCTGGTCCCACGAGGCTCGGCTGGCCGCACGCCGTCCATCTGGGATTTGAATCTTCGATTCGCGCGCCCCTTCCTCCTCACCAGGGGAATCACCGCGCGGGCGACACTCGACTGGTTGCATGTCGGCAGTCCACGTCGGCCCGTGTGGCTCGAGCAGGTTCAATACGTCTCGGAAGACGCGAACGGCAACCCCATCAATCTCAACCCGACCTATGGTCAGGTACGGAGCTACCAGCCACCGACGCAGGCGCGGCTGGGCGTGGAATTCACGTTCTAGGCTTAGGGCTTGGTTCGGGGCTCACGGAGCTCCAGCGCGCCACGGCAGCGTCAGGGCTTTCTTCTAGCCCGAGATTTGGACCCCGAGCCTTGCGGCACTCACCGTCCCGGTTTGCGGCAGATCGGGCACGGCCCCATCTGCGGCTCCTTGCCGAGCTCGAGTACCACCGGGCCGAGTGTGACCGCCGTGTCCGTGAGCGTCACGGTGAGCGTCATTACGTGCCCATCGGTCGAGCCGGTAAACCGCGCGGGATGGTCGGGACCGCGCGCCACGGGATAGAGCGTGATGTTGTAGCGGCCCGGCGTGTCGAACCGTCCCTGCTCATCGGCCACGATCGCCTGCTTCGTGTCACCCGCCGTGCAGCCAATATGGACGTGGGCGGTGGTGTCGAACGCCATCAATCCGGCGTTGTCGCCGCCCCATGTGCCTTTGATTTGCCCGCGGAAGCGCGGGCCCCCGATGTCACAATCGCGGGCGAGGAGCAGGGCGAGACCGGCGAGGACGACCTTGTTCATGGGAGTACCTCCATACCGTCTACCCCTGCACCCAGCCCCGCGTCACAAGCAGCTCCGCCACCAGATCCGGCGCGCTCCGCCCCGCCGCCTCCGCCGCGAAATTGATCACCAACCGGTGCGTGAGCACCGTGGGCGCCACCGCCCGCAGATCGTCCTCGTCCGGCATGGGCCGGCCGTCGAGCGCCGCCCGCGCCTTGGCGCCGAGGATCAGATACTGGGACGCCCTCGGCCCCGCCCCCCACGACACGAACTCCTTCACGAACGCCGGCGCCTCGGCGTCCCCCGGTCGGGTCATCCGCACCAGCGTCACCGCCGAGCGTACCAGCGGCTTCGGCACCGGGATGCGGCGCACCAGGTGCTGCAACGCCAACACGTCCTCGGCCGTCAGCACCGGCGCGATTTCGGTGGCGCGGTCTCCGGTGGTCGCCTCGACGATCGTCTCTTCCTCTTCCTTCGTGGGATAGGCCACTCGCAATTCGAACATGAAGCGGTCGAGCTGCGCCTCGGGCAGGGGATAGGTGCCCTCCTGCTCGATCGGGTTCTGGGTGGCGAGCACGAAGAACGGCGCCGGGAGGGGATGGGTCTGACCGGCCGCCGTCACCTGGTGCTCCTGCATCGCCTGGAGCAGCGCCGCCTGGGTCTTAGGGGGCGTGCGATTTACCTCGTCCGCCAACACGATATTTGCGAACACCGGCCCGCGCACGAACCGGAACGCGCGCTTTCCCGTGGCCTGGTCCTCTTCGATGATCTCGGTCCCGGTGATGTCGGTGGGCATGAGATCGGGAGTGAACTGGATGCGGGAGAACTTGAGATCGAGCGTCTGCGCGACGGTCTGTACCATCAGCGTTTTCGCGAGCCCGGGCACGCCGAGCAGCAGCGCGTGGCCGCCCGAGAAGACGGCGGTGAGGATGCCGTCCAGGACGTCCGTCTGGCCTACGATGCGGCGGCCCACCTGGGCGAGCAGGTCGGCGCGGGCGCGAGTGAGGCGCTCGAGCAGCTCGACATCGCCCTGCGGCGGGGATGCGGGGTGGGAGATGCGAGATGGGTTTGCCGTCATGCTGACTCCAGGTTAGCACATCATACTCCCAAGCGCCACATAAGTTTGCGTGGTTCTGACTTTGCTTGCGAAATTTTTCACAAGCGGGTAGTTTTGCGCCGTGCAAACCCCGGGGCCGCTCCGTTATGCGGGGCTCGGCATCCAGTTGGCGGCGACGGTCGTGGTGGGCGTGCTGTTCGGACAATGGCTGGATCGGAAGGCCGGGACCGACGGCATCTTCACCATCGTGGCCCCGTTGCTGGGGTTTGGCGGCGTGATGTACTCCCTGATGCGCGAACTCTCCCGGTCTGATAAGGGCGACCGATGACGGCGGGACGTCGCTACCTGGTGGGCGTGAGCGCGGTTGCCGCGGCGGCGCTGCTCCTTAGCTTCGTCCTGCCGCCCGACGCGCGGACCGGCGTGTGGCTCGCGACGGCGCTGGCGCTGCTGGTGCAGGGACCGCTCGGCTGGTGGCTGGTGCGCACCATCGGGACCGAGCGCCTCCAGCTGGTCTGGGCGGTGGGCATCGCCGCGCGGTTCGCGCTGGTTGCGGCCTGTGGCTTCTTCGTGGCGCCGCGCCTGGGACTCGCGCTCGCGCCGCTGCTGTTCGCGCTCGTGGGAGTGCTCATGTGCTGCGTGGTGGTCGAGGCGGTCGTGCTCCGGACTGCGACTGAAGTGCGATGAGCCGGCTCGCTCGGGGCGGGGCGCTGGTGGCAATGCTCGTGGCGCTCGCAGGAACGACCGCGGCGGCCCAGGGGCACCCGCCCGCATCGCATTCGAACGAGATCGACATCATGGCCCATCTGGGCAACTCGCACTCGATCGAGCTGCCCTCCTGGAAGTCTCCCTACTATACGGAAGTCGAGCTGCCGCGCTTCGCGCCGCTCCACGTCGGCCGCGTCACGATCGATCTTTCGCCCACCAAGCACGCGGTGTTCCTCGTCCTCGCGGCCGCGCTCGTGGCGCTCGTGTTCCTCTATACGGCACGGGTTGTGGCGCGCGCGCAGGCGTCGGGCCACCCGCCGCGCGGCTTCGCGGGGGCCATGGAAGCGACGGTGTTGTACATCCGCCAGGAAGTCATTCTGGCGAACGTGGGGCCGCACGGCGAGGGATACGTCAACTACCTGCTCACCGTGTTCTTCTTCATACTCACGTGCAACCTGCTCGGCCTCTTGCCGTGGAGCGCGACGCCCACCTCGAACATCGCCGTGACGGGCGCGATGGCGGGCGTGTCGCTCGTGGTGATCGAGATCTCGGGGATGCGCGCGCTGGGGCTGAAGGGCTATCTCGGCACCATCTTCTTCCTGCCGGAGGGGCTGCCCACGCTGCTCAAGCCCCTCATGCTCGTGATCATGACCCCGATCGAGATCATCGGGAAGCTCGCCAAGCCGTTTGCGCTCGCCGTCCGGCTGTTCGCCAACATGACGGCGGGGCACGTGGTGGTGCTGGCGCTGATCGGGCTGACGTTCTTCTTTCAGAGCTACCTGGTGGGCGTGGCCGCGTCGGTCATGGCCACCGGCATCATGCTGCTGGAGCTGTTCGTGGCGTTTCTACAGGCGTTCGTGTTCACGCTGCTCACCAGCGTGTTCATCGGGCTGATGCGCGCCGCACACTGACGATTGGTGGACCGACGGCGCCGGTCCGGGAGAACCGGCGCACGCTGGGGCGGGCGCACCGTCCAAACGATCTCCCGCTCAATATGGGAGTGTGACATGCTGCTGAACGTGCTCGCGTTGTTGCAGGAGCCCGCCGCGGCGGCCGCCGCCGGCAAGGGGTACGCGCTCATCGGCGCCGGCCTCGCCGCCGGCCTGGCGGTGCTGGGCGCTGGGGTCGGCATCGGGCGGATCGGCGGTCAGGCCGTCGAAGGCATGGCGCGCCAGCCGGAGAACAGCGCCCGCATTCAGACCGCCATGATCATCGCGGCAGCCCTGGTCGAAGGCGTGGCGCTGTTCGCCGCCGTGGTCGCGTTCGTGATGCAGGGGAAGGTCACGTTTTGATGCTCGCGGCGCTCGTCCAGGAGCCGGCCGCTACTGGGGGGGCTGGCCCGCTCTCGGTAGACGGCGGTCTCGTCATCTGGACCCTCGTCGTGTTCGGGCTGCTGCTGTTCGTGCTGCGCCGCAGCGTCTGGCCGCTGCTGCTGGCCGCCGTGCGGGAGCGGGAGCAGAAGCTCGAGCGGATGCTAGCGGACGCCGCCCGGGACCGGGAGGAAGCCGCGGCGCTGCTCGCCGAGCACAAACGCCTGATCGCGGCCGCGCGCGGCGAGGCGCAGGAGCTGATCGCGCAGGCGCGCACCGTGGCTGAGAAGGAGCGGGCGGCGCTGCTGGCGCAGGCGCGCGAGCAGTACGAGCAGCTGCTCGACCGGGCGCGCAAGGAGATCGAGAGTGAAAAGGAGAAGGCCATCCTCGAGCTGCGGCGCGAGGCGGTGGATCTCTCGATTGCCGCCGCGTCGAAGCTGATCGAGGCGAACCTCGACTCTGCAGCCAACCGCCGCCTGGTGACGGAGTACCTGGCGAGCCTCGAGGCGGGGGGAGCGGGGGGAGCGGGGGCGCGGTGAAGAGCACGACCGTGGCACGCAACTACGCCCAGGCGCTGCTGCTCGCGGCCGAAGCGCACGACATGGCCGCGATCGAGCGCTACGGGCAGCTGATGGACGCGGTGGCGGGGGCGGTGCAGGCGGATGAGCGCATCGCGGTGGCGCTCGAGTCGCCGCGCGTCTCCAAGGCGGTCAAGTCGGCGCTGCTCGAGCGCGCGCTGGAGGAGCTGGCGCCGGCCGAGTTCGTCCGCTTTCTCCAGGCGGTGGTGCGGCGCGGCCGGCAGGGGCTTTTGGGGGAGATCGCCCAACAGTATCACGGCCTGGTGGACGTCAAGCTCAACCGGGTGCACGCGGGCGTGACGCTGCTGGAGGAGCCGGACGCGCGGCTCGAGAAAGCAGTTATCGAGCGGCTGGCGCGGGCCATCGGCAAGGAGGTCCGGGCCCATTTCCGCGCCGATCGGGGGATTTTGGGCGGCGTGGTGGTGCGGGTGGGCGACCGGATCTACGACGGCTCGGTGCGGCGGAAGCTGGCGACGCTGCGGAGGCGGCTCTTGAGTGGGGAGTAGCTAGGGCGGCGTTTCCTCATCGAGGGCCAGCGTCTCTTCGACTGCGCGCCGCAGCTCCCCCGGCGAGAACGGTTTCCTCAGAGTCCGCGCGGCGCCCAACAGCTCGGCATCCTTCCGTAGATCGATCCGACCGGTCGCGTCCCCGCCTGATACCGCGATGACTCGGACGCCGGGGAATTCCTTCTTGATCCGGCGCAGCGTGACGATCCCATCCTGCCCCGGCATGAAGATGTCGGTGATCACCAGCGTAACGCCGATCTCGGCGAGCAGTTTCAGTCCGGCTTCGCCGTCCGTCGCTTCCAGGACCTCGTGCCCTGCTTTCTCCAGGACGCGTCGCATGGTTCCCCGCGCCGCGTCGTTGTCGTCGATAACGATGATGCGCGCCATGGTCCCAACCTACCCACGACTGGTGGGACGGTCGAGTCCCGCGCACGCAAAGCGGCCCGGGGACGACCCGGGCCGCTCGTGCATTCGGGCCTACAGTCGATACCGCAAACCGAGCGCGACGCCGAAGCGTCGGGTGGCGCGCCGCTCGACGCCGCTCGGTGTGTCTCCCGGATCGAAGACCGAACCGCTCCAGACGCCGCTCACGCGCAACGACCCCACGAGAGCCCGGGCCAGTGGCCACTCGACGACGCCTGTCGCTCGGCCACCCACCCGGTTACGCTGCTCGCCGTCGAAGTTCCACAGGTCGAAGGCCGGGCCCGCTGCGACGCGGGCCTCGAGGCCCGCGCCGAAGCGCGCCACGCCGAGCGAAACCTCCGGGGCGATCTCCCAGAGGGAGCCGATCCCGTACTGCACTACCGCCACGCCTTCGCCTTGGGCGACCAAGTCGGTATTGGCGTGGAGGACGCCGACCGCCACGCGGGCTCGGCCCGAGCCGCGTTCCAGGCGGAGTTCGAACGTCGTGGGCCGGTAAGGCCCCACGGTCGCTCCAGCGCTATCGCGCGACGTGCCGCCGAACCGGGCTACGCCGAGCTCCACAGAGACGCTCCACTGGGCTGCGACGCCGGGCGCGCCGAGCGTGAGACTGAACAAGGCGAGTATCGCGGGACGTTTCAGCACGAATCCCTCCAGCGCTCGGAATTCACTTCATTCCCAAGGTGATCCAGCCATTCGTGGCGTTGTTCTGGCCCTTCACGATCCAGTCGTAGCCGGGGTACGAGATCCCGACCACGGCGTCCTCGACCGCCGTCCCCACCAGCTCGTCGTTGGTGTTGATGAACGAGGCGACCGCGGCCCAGAGCTTCTGAATCGCGTTGGCGCGCTTGAACAGTTTGGCGACGGTGTTGCTCGAGTCATTGCCTGCGGTCAGCGCCTTGTACGCGCCGTCCACCGCCTTGAACAGGTTGCCGACGATGTCGCGGTTCGCCTTGATCTCGCACGCCGTGTCGTCATCCTCCACCACGAACACCCGGATGTTCTGTCCCGGATGGGCCGCGTTGTAGGCGTCGAGCTGGACCTTGCTGAACAGCATGACACTCCCGCCCCAGTCGAGGGCGTTCTGGTCGAAGTAGTACGGCGCCGGTTGCTTCTCGCCGGCGCACTGGTAGTCGGTCAGCGAGTCGGTCTGGCCTTTCTGGCCTAGGATATGGACCTCAAATTCAGGCGCGCCTTTCAACCAACCCTCAAAGTCGTCCACGAAATGGGCCTTGCTCAGGTACAGGCCCGGCACGACCGGGGGGGGAGGGGGTGGCGGGGGGAGGATCACGCACGCCCAGCACGCGTCCCTTTCCGGTGTCGTGGAGAAGTCTGTTTCGAGCGGGACCACCGCGATCACCGGGGTCGCCGGGGGGCGCTCGGGGTCGAGCACCAGCCGGTTGCCCCGCACGTCGAACGCCACCGGCGGGTCGTGGTCGGCGACCGCCGTGGCGACCAGCACGTTGGCGTCACCCTTCCAGGCTCGCCGGTGCTCCGGAACGGGGAGGTACATCTCGAGGGGGATGGCGCCGTCGGAGGTGCGCGCCAGATCCGCCGTGGCGACGCCGCTGCGCTGCGCCATGGCCGCGAGCGCATGCCCGCGCCGGGCCGAGAGAAACCGCTGGAACGACAGCTTGTGCTCACGGAACGGGGAGCGATCGAGCTCACCCTTCACGTGAGCGCGGAAGGCCGGGTCGCCGAGCGCGAGCGCGAGGGCGCGCGCCAGGAGCTCGGGGTTAGTCGCCGTGGCGAGGACAGCTGGTCCAGCCGTGACGTCCGGTGCGGTGCCGGGTGGGCGGTCGGAGCAGGCGAGCGCGCCCATCAGAAGCACAAGCGCCGCTGCGCGTGATGTATAGCTGCACATACCGACTCCTTGTCGGGGTTGAGCGCCCAACATGAGGAGTCGTGGGATGACAACTGGCGCCCGATTTGTGCGGGCGGCATCTCAATCATGCACGGTGCCCATTCTTTGCCGGAAACAATCGACGCCGTGCAACGTATTGGCGAGTTAGAGCATCCCATCCTATGCGCCTGCTCGGAGCCGCCCTGAGATGAAGCGCCGCGCTATCATCATCGTCGCCGTGTTCGTGGTGCTGAGCCTGGGGGCCATGGCCGCCACCGGAAAGCTCGGCGGCAAGAAGACCGATGGTCCCAAGCCGGTGCCGGTGGTTCGTGGGACCCTAGTGGACAAGGCCCTCGCCGTCGGTACCATCGAGCCCCGGGTCGAGGTCAGCGTGAAATCCATCCTCGCCGGCGTCGTGCGGCAGCGCTTTGCCGCGGTCGGCGACTTCGTCAAGCGGGGCCAGCCGCTGCTCGAGATCTCACCCAACCCCACGCCGCTGGAAATGGTGGAGCTGCGCCGCAACGTGGAGCTGCGCGAGATCGAGCTCAAGAACCTGGAACGCGACCTGGCCCGCCAGCAGGAGCTGCGCAGCAGAAATCTGATCTCCCCCTCCGATATCGAAGCCGCGCAGCAGCGGGTGGACGAGTCCCGCAATCAGCTCTCACTGGCGCAAGAGCGACTCGCGTTACAAGAGGGTGGCAAGGTGCTGACCGGCGGCAAGCAGGTGGAGACCGTGGTCCGCTCCCCCATCGACGGCTACATCCTCGAGGACTCGATCGAGATCGGCGATCCTGTGGTGCCGCTCACGCCGTACCAGGCTGGCACGGTGCTGATGCGCATGGCGGCGATGCGGGATCTGATCTTCCGGGGAACGGTGGACGAGATCGACGTGGGTCGGCTCAAAGAGGGCATGCCGGTGACGATCAAGATCGGCGCCCTCCCCAACGCCGGCGTGAAGGGCCGGCTCGAGAAGATCTGGCTCAAGGCGCACAAGCAGGAGCAGGCGACCGTCTTCCCGATCGAGATCGTCCTGACCGAAGTGGAAGGGGCGACGCTCCGCGCGGGCTACTCGGCCAATGCCGAGGTGATCATCTCCCGCCGCGACAGCGTGCTCTACATCCCGGAGCGGCTCATCACCCACCGCCATGACTCGAGCTTCGTGACCGTCCGCGCCGGCCCCGGCAAGACGGCGGAGCGCGCGATCAAGACTGGCCTTTCCGACGCCATCAACATCGAGGTCTTGGAGGGCCTTCAGGTGACGGATTCGCTGGTGGAGCCGCCGCCGCGCGAGATCACCTGAGGTGTGGCGCGACTTCCTCGCCGACCTGCGGGCGCAGAAGCTCCGCACCTCGCTGACCGTGCTCGGGATCGCCTGGGGCACCGTCGCGGTGGTGGTGCTGCTGGCGTTCGGCGTCGGCCTGGAGCGGCAGACCCTGAAGCGCTTTCACGGGCTGGGCGACCGGATCGTCATCCTGTTCGGCGGCCGGACCACCAAGCCGTTCGCGGGCTTCGGCGACGGCCGCCCGGTGCGCCTGCGGCCGGATGACGTGGCGCTCATCGCCGGCGAAGTCCAAGAGATCGAGCACATCAGCCCCGAGTTCATCACGCAGAGCGCGCGCGTCCGGCGCGGCGTCAAGGCGGCCACGCCCGCCGTCACCGGCATCGTTCCCGCGTACGGGCTGATGCGCAATATCATCGCCGAGGCGGGCGGCCGTTTCATCAACGAGCGCGATGTCGCCGAGCGGCGGCGCGTGGCGGTGCTGGGAAACGAGCTGGCCAAGCTGCTGTTCGATCAGGAAGCCCCCGTGGGACAGCAGGTGTACCTGGGCGACACGCCATTCACGATCGTGGGCGTGATGCGTCCCAAGCTGCAGAACTCTTCGTATCAGCAGCGCGACCAGGACCGGATCTTCATTCCGGCGACCACGCACTACGCTCTGTTCGGCGACCAGTTCTTGAACGACATCGTGTACCGGGCTCGGGCCTCGGAGCTCACCAAGGTGGCCGAGCGCCGGGTGTACGAGACGATGGGGCGGAAGTATCGCTTCGATCCGACCGACAAGGACGCCCTGGGGTTCTGGGACACGAGCGAGTGGGAGACGAAGTTCGGCAAGATGTTCGTCGCCTTCAACATCTTTTTCGCCATCGTCGGGACCTTCACCCTGCTGGTCGGCGGCATTGGGGTGGCGAACATCATGTATATCGTGGTCCGGGAGCGGACGCGTGAAATCGGCGTGCGGCGCGCCGTGGGGGCCACCCGCGCCGATATCATGCGACAGTTCTTCGCCGAGGCCCTGATGATCGTGGCCATGGGGGCGACGCTCGGTCTGCTGCTCTCGCTCGGGCTCGTGGCCGCGCTGGGCGGGTTGCCGATCAAGGAGTTCGTCGGCGTCCCGACCATTTCTCCAGCGGTGCTCGCGGCCACGCTGACACTGCTCGCGCTGGTGGCGTTTGCGGCCGGCCTGATGCCCGCCCGGCGCGCGGCGGCGCTCGATCCGGTGGAGGCGCTGCGCAGCTAGCCATGTTCTACATCCTGCTCCAGGATTTCCTCGGCGACCTCAAGACGCAGCGGACGCGGGCCTTCCTCACCTTCTTTGCGGTGACCTGGGGGACGCTCGCGGTCGTGCTGCTGCTAGCGTTCGGGGAGGGTCTGAAGCGCACCGTGCGCGATGGCCTGCTGGGTGCCGGCGAACGGATGTTCATGGTCTACGGCGGTGAGACCACCAAGGTATTCGCCGGCCTGGGGCAGGGACGACGCATCCGGCTCGTCGAAGAGGATCTCGATCTCATCAGGAGCGCGATCCCGGACGTCGACCGGGGCAGCGTCTCGTACGGGCGGTGGGGCACCTCGTTTCAGATGGGCAAGACCCGCACCAACGCATTTCTCGAGGGGGTAGGTCCCGAACACGAGACGATCCGCCATATGGACCCTGCGCCGGGCGGACGTTTCGTCAACCCCGCCGACGTCGAGCGCAGGCGGCGGGTGCTGTTCCTCGGCAACGAGCTGGCGGAGCGGATCTTCGGCAAGGGCGTCGATCCCACGGGGAGGAGCGTCGTGGTGGACGGGCTGCCGTTCACGGTGGTCGGCGTGCTGAAGAAGAAGTTCCAGGACTCGAGCAACAACGGACCCGACGCCGATCGCGGGGTGATCCCCTACTCGACATTTCGCACCATCTACGGCAACCGGTTCGTGAACCACCTCATCGTGCAACCGCGCGACGCGTCCCGCGGACCCCAGGTGAAGGCAGAGCTGTACCGGGTGCTGGGGCGCAAATACAGCTTCGATCCCACGGACCAGCGGGCGCTGGGCATGTGGGACTTCATCGAAAGCGAGAAGGAGAACCTCGCCGTCGGACTCGGCATTCAGATCTTCATGGGGCTGGTCGGGGCCTTCACCCTGGTCATCGCGGGTGTGGGTGTGGCGAACATCATGTACGTGGTGGTGAAGGAGCGGACCCAGGAGATCGGCATCAAGCGCGCGCTCGGCGCCCGCCGGCGGCATATCATGGCGCAATTCCTGTTCGAGGCCATGGCGATCGCCCTGTCCGGAGGGCTCGTGGGGCTCGCTCTAGCGACGCTCATCGTGCTCGGGGTCGACGCGATCCCGACCGAAGGCAACGAGGCGATGCAGTACATCCTCAGCCCGAGGCTGTCCTGGCCCATCGCCCTGATCTGCGTCGGCATCCTGATCGGCGTTGGGCTCCTGGCGGGCATTCTACCGGCGCGCCGGGCCGCCGCAGTGGACCCGGTAGAGTCGCTGAGGTACGAATGAACAAGCTCGCCTTGGTCGTGCTGCTCGTCGCTGTCGAGCCCCAAGACTTCGTGGTCTTCAACCGCAGCATGAGCAGCTTCAGCGAAGGGAACAGGAAGGGCGTTCGTCTCGACGAAAAGCCGGGCGACGGCGTGGCGTATCTCAAAGGGATCGAGTTCAGTAACGGGACCATCGAGTGTGACATCAGAGGAAAGGATGTGCAGGGACAGAGCTTTGTCGGTATAGCGTTCCATGGGGTGGACAGCACGACGTACGACGCGGTCTACTTCCGCCCGTTCAATTTCAAGACCCCGGACCCCGCGAGACACAGCCACGCCGTGCAGTACATATCGCATCCCGCGTATACGTGGCAGAAGCTGCGCGCCGAGCGGCCGGGCGTCTTCGAGCAGCCCGTGAGTCCCGCGCCGGACCCCAACGCGTGGTTCCACGTGCGTGTTGTCGTCGCGAGTCCCAAGGTGAGCGTCTTCGTCGGCGATGCGAAGGAGCCGAGCTTGGCGGTCACCCAGCTGAGCGACCGCATGAAGGGATTAGTCGGCCTGTGGGTGGGGAACGGCTCCGGCGGGGATTTCGCGGACTTGAAGATCATTCCCCACTGAAGCCCGACTGGCGCTCGCTGCGCGGGGTCTGCAAACTCCGTGATGGACAGGCCCTGGCTCGAGCACTACGACGACGGGGTGCCGGCGACCCTGGCGCCGTACCCTGAGCAGACCCTGGTGGACATCGTGAAGGCCAGCGCCGCCGAACGGCCACGCCACCCGGCGGTGCTCTTCAAAGGTGCCCGGCTGTCGTACGGGGAGCTGGACGGGCTGAGCGATGGCGTCGCCGCGTGGCTCGCCGCGCGCGGGGTTGTGAAGGGCGACCGCGTCGCCCTCATCATGCCGAACTGCCCGCAAGTGATCGTCGCTCAGCTGGGGGTGTGGAAAGCCGGCGCGGTGGCCGTCCCCCTAAACCCGCTGTCGTCGGAGGAGGAGCTGGCGCACGCCCTGGCCGGCACCGGCGCCCGCGCGGCGGTGGTGCTGAGCCGGTTCTATCACAAGATCAAACACCTCCAGCCCGGCACCGCGCTCGAAGTCGTGATCGCGACCAACATCAAGGAGTTCTTGCCGCGCCTGCTCCGGCTCGCCTACACCCTGCTCAAGGAACGGAAGGAAGGGGACCGGGTCGCGCTGGCGCCCGGGGACGTATGGTTCCAGGCGGTGATCCGGGCCGCGCCGTCGGCGCCGCCGCGCCCCGGCCCGACTCCATCCGATGCCGCGTTGCTCATGCTCACGGGCGGCACGACCGGGATCCCGAAGGCGGCGCTGCTGCGGCATCGCGGCGTGCTGATGGCGGCGCTGCAGCTCAACCGTTGGTTCCGCCCCGTCCTCAAGGAGTGGGACGACGGCATCGCGTTCGTGTTTCCGCCGTTTCACGTCGCCGGGAACGTGGGCATTCTCGGCACGGCGCTGGTGGGGCGGAACCCCGCGGTGCTCATCCCCAACCCCAGGGACCTGAACGATCTCCTGCGGACGATCCAGCAGGCGCGTCCCGCCGTCCTGCCCGCCGTCCCTACGCTCTACAACGCCATGCTTGCTCATCCTGCCGTGCGCGCCGGCAAGGTGGACTTCTCGTCGGTCAAACTGTGTGTCTCGGGGTCGGCGCCTCTCCTCGCGGAAACCAAGCGGCGGTTCGAGCAGCTGACGGGCGGGCGGATCATCGAAGTGTACTCGCTGACCGAGGCCTGCATGGCCTCCGTCGGCACGCCCGTGATGGGTACCTACAAGGAGGGCGCGGTCGGTATCCCGCTCCCCGATGTCGACGTGCGAATCGTGGACGTCGATGATCCGAGCCAGGAGGTCGGACCCGGCGAGATCGGCGAGATCGTCATCGAGGCTCCGCAGCTCATGGAAGGCTACTGGAACGATGCGGAGGCCACCAAGGAAATGTTGCGTGGTGGTCGGCTCTATACTGGCGACCTGGGCTCGATCGACGGCGACGGGTATCTCACCATCGCCGACCGGAAGAAGGATCTTATCAAGGCGAGCGGCTTTCAGGTCTGGCCTCGCGAGGTGGAGGAGGTCATCGCGACCCACCCGGCGGTCGCTGAGGTCGGCGTCGCAGGGGTCCCGGACCCGCATTCGGGAGAGGCCGTGATGGCGTGGGTGGTCCCGCGGAAGGGCATGGGAGTAACCGAGGAGGAGGTCCGCGACCACTGCCGGCGCCATCTCGCTGCCTACAAGGTCCCGAAGCGCGTGGAGTTTCGGGAGGCGCTGCCCAAGTCTGCCATGGGGAAGCTGCTGCGGCGCGAGCTCGCCCGTGAGTTTCGCGCGGCGCATGCCTCCCTCTGAGGGCGTTCGACCTGTCCTGACGCGCGTTCCAATACGCATCGCGCCTCGGGCTCCCTTCACGCCACCATAACGTGACCCAGCCTTCCCCTCGAAAACCGCGCGAGGCATTATCCGCTGTGGCGCTATCGAAGCCTTTAGCCGTGCTGTCCATTTTCGCGTGCACGAGCGCCGCCGCGCAGGACTACACCGCGGCGGATGTGCACTTCATGTCCGGCATGATCTACCACCACGCGCAGGCCGTGCTGATCGCCGGCTGGGCCCCGAGCCACGACGCGAGCCCCTCGCTGCGCGCCCTGTGCGAACGCATCGTGGTGGGCCAAGGCGACGAGATCGCGCTCATGCAGCGCTGGCTACGCGACCGGCACGAGGACGTGCCGGATCCCGGCGCCACGCACGCCATGATGCCCGGCATGGATCCGGCGACGATGATGCCCGGGATGTTGACCGCGGACCAACTGGCGCAGCTCGACCGCGCGCGGGGACGGGAGTTCGACCGGCTGTTCCTGACATTCATGATCCAGCACCACAAGGGTGCGATCACCATGGTGAACGAGTTGTTCGGCACCGGAGCGGGGGAGCAGCAGAAGGTGTTCCGCTTCGCCTCGGCAGTGTTCGCCGACCAGACGACCGAAATCGCTCGCATGCAGAAGATGGTCGCCGCGCTGCTGTTGGAGCGGCCCGGCCAGTGACACATCCTCGTTTGTCTCCTCAAGGACTCGCCCATGATCTCTCCGAAAGTTCGATCTCTGGTACGCGTCATCGGATTGTGCTCCCTTGCCGCCTGCGCCTCCTCGGGCGGCGCCAACATGTCGACGGTCGCGCCCAACCCCGACCCCCGGGTGGGCTTGCGCGCGGGCCTCATGAACGCGGCGGAAGCATCCTGGAATCTGCGGGTGGTCTCGAAGACACCGCCGCCCGAGCAGTTCGCCGGCATCACTAACTCGGATCTCGCGTTCACCGGGAATTACGCGATTCAGGGGAACTACAACGGGTTCCAGGTCTGGGACATTTCGAACCCGGCCAAGCCGACGCTGAAGGTCGGGTTTGTCTGCCCGGCGTCGCAGAGTGATGTCTCGGTGTACCAGAACCTACTCTTCGTGTCGGGCGAGGGGATGGGCGGGCGGCTCGACTGCGGTAAGGAAGGGGTGCACGACTCTGTCAGCGCGAGCCGGCTGCGGGGGATCCGGATCTTCGACATCTCCGACATTGCCCATCCCAAGTACATCGCGAACGTCCAGACCTGCCGCGGCTCGCACACGCACACCGTTGTGATCGACCCGAACGACAAGGACAACGTGTACGTCTACGTCTCCGGGTCCGCGCCGGTGCGTTCGCCCAGCGAGCTCCCCGGATGCGTGGCGGCCCCGCCGGACTCGAATCCGAACAGCGCGCTGTTCCGCATCGAGGTCATCAAGGTGCCGCTGGCCCACCCCGAGCAAGCGGCCATCGTGAGCTCGCCCCGGATCTTCAGCGGCCTGACGGCACCGTCCAAGCACGGCGAAGCGGCGGAGGACATCGCCGCCGCGGCTAAGGAGGCGGCGGACTGGCGGGCCAAGGGGGGCTTCACGGTGAGGATGGGGGAGATGGAATACGTCCTGCCGGCGGAATCGAGCACGCCGGTGCTCGAAAGCGTGGTCAAGGCGCGCGGGGAGAGCGGGGCGCCGACGGCGGCGGACACCGCGGCGACGCGGGTGGCCATCCAGAAGATGATGGACGCCATGATGGCCGCGCCGGTTCCCGGAACGGCGAACGGCGTGCGACCCGGGCCCAACCAATGCCATGACATCACCGTGTATCCGGCCATTGGGTTGGCGGGCGGCGCGTGCGGTGGGTACGGACTGCTGCTGGACATCCGTGACGTGGCCAACCCCAAGCGGATGGACGCGGTATCCGATGCGAACTTCTCCTACTGGCACTCCGCGACGTTCAACAACGACGGCACCAAGCTGCTCTTCTCCGATGAATGGGGCGGAGGCGATCAGCCCAAGTGCCGGGCGACTGACAAGCACGAGTGGGGGGCAGACGCGATCTTCACGTTGGCCGGCAACCGAATGACGTTTCAGAGCTATTACAAGATGTCGGCGCCGCAGACCCAGTTCGAAAATTGCGTGGCCCACAACGGATCGCTGATCCCGATTCCGGGCCGGGACGTCATGGTCCAGGCCTGGTACCAGGGCGGCATCTCCGTGTTCGACTGGACCGATCCGGCCCACCCCAAGGAGATCGCATTCTTCGATCGCGGGCCGGTCGACTCGACCAAGATGGAAGACGGCGGATCGTGGTCGGCGTACTGGTACAACGGGGTGATCGTGAGCTCGGAGATTTCGCGCGGGCTCGACATCTTCGAGTTGACGCCGAGCGGGTTGATTTCGCAGAACGAGATCGACGCGGCGAAGCTGATGCAGCTCGAGTATTTCAATACGCAGGACCAGCCCAAGTTCGTCTGGCCGGCGAGCTTCACGGTGGCGCGTGCCTACCTGGACCAGGTGGCGAGGTCGAACGGCCTGGCGCCTCAAAGGCTGGCCGCCACACGGACGGCGCTCGCGCGCGCCGAGCGGCTTTCCGGAGTCCAGCGCCGGGAGGCCCTCCTGCAGCTGGCAACGCAGCTGGACGGTGATGCTCAGGGAGCGCCCGGCCGGCTGCGGACCCTCGCCGCAGAGGTCAGAGACCTTGCAGGAGTAGGTGCAGGGGCGGGGGCGGGAGCGGGGGCGGGGGCGGACCGCTGAGCTGCTAGCGAGCCTGATAAACGGTGTGCCACTTTCTGAGTGGCGCACCGATCAGGGCGCCAACGAGCGCGCCGGCAAGAGTGGAGCCCAGCGCGATCACGGCGGTGCCGCCTCCTTCGTTGTTGCATCCGCCATCGCTGCAGAGGGACGACGACAGGCCTACGCCCGCAGCCAGCCCTCCCGCGAACCCGACGCCCGCCCCCACCATGGCGCCGGTGCCGCTCGCGCCACCGCGGACCTGAATTCGTGTCACGTCGGTCAGGCCTACGCGCGACCCCGGCGGCGTTCCGGCCACGAGGCTGTCACGTGTCATGGTCGGCATGGGGATTACGACCTCGCCAAAACTACCCCGCACGCGCACGCTGTCCTGCGAGGCGATCAGGCGCTGAAGCTCGGCGAAGCTCAGGGAGTCGAGTTCCAGCCCGTTGCCGGTCCCGGTCGTTTGCGCGGCGGTGGCCCCAGGTGCGAGCAGCGCTGTCGCGAGGAGCAGAATGAAGTGGGTACGCAAAGGGGGCGTCCTGTAAGAGACGCCCCCAATGTTCCCGCGCCGGGTCAAGCCGCGGTCAAGGCTTGGCGACCTGCTTCTGGGGGTCGTCCGCCGGGTTGACGTAGGTCAGCGCGAACGGGCCCATGGAGGTCACGGAAATGAAGGTCGCGCCCTGCGCCGCGGCGAAGTGGTGTGCTTTCGCCGGCAGCGACCCCTTGTCCCCGGCCTTCATCGGTTTCGCCTTCGACAGGTCGAACTTATCACCCATGCCCACGAGCAGCGTGCCCTTCTTGACTTCGACAACCTCGTCGGTGGGATGGAAGTGCGGCGCGATCTGATAGCCGCTCGGCATCGCCAGCTCGATGACAAAGGGCCCCGCTTTGCTGGGGTCACCGCTCACCACGGCCATCCTTGCGCCCATGGGAAAGACTGCCGGCGCCGGGGCCCATTTCAGGGCAGCGGGCTTTTCCGCTGGGGCGGCTTGAGCGTGCATAGCAGGGGCTACAGCCAACAGCAGGCAAGTCGAGAGGCCAACGGCGCGCATTAGAACCTCCGAGAAGGTGTCAGGGACCAGGGGCATGATGTAGCGTCGGAAGGATAAGCGGAAGGGCACCACGTCGCTACACATTGGTGCTCACTTTTGGGGACTGGGTCCTTGCGTGGTAACGTTGGCATCCGCGACCGTCCACCACCCCTTTGCATCGCGCCGCAAATCGAATACGGCCTGCACGCCTTCCACTCTGTACTCTACCACCGCCTTCGCTCGGGAGCCGTCCACCTCGAAGCTCAGGATCCGGAGGTGCGGCTGTGTACCGACCTCGCGGTCGGGAACGATTCGCAAGGGCTGACCGAACCTCGATGGCGTGACACCCGGCTCCAACAGATGATCGGAGACCACGAGCGGCACCCGGCCAGCAGCGTCGGGATGGAGATACGGAGCGAGCACCGGATGTTCGACGATCAATTTGAGCACCGGCCTGGGAACGAGCGCCGGCGATTGCTGAAGACCCACAGCCATCAGCACCTGGCAAGCCACCGCTCCCACGAAGGTCACCGGAGGCGCTCGATGTAATCGGGAGGCAAGCCCAGGCGGCGCGCGAGCTCGCGCAGCTTGTCGGCGTACTCACCATTGCTCTCGTCCGGCGACGGCGGCGTGACGAGATTGAAGCACAACGCGGAAGTCCTCGCGCCATTTGGCCCTTCGGCCACGACGGGCTCCGGACGATACGCCTCCAGCCCGGGGCCTGAGTACAAGGCATCGACCTCGTGGCGGGGCAGGTCCATCAGCACTCCATATGCCGACGAGCCCGGCTCGCGCACCAACGTGGCGCGATTCCCAATGCGTATCGCGTATCCCGGCAGGGCAGCCGGCCGCACGTTGGCCGGATGCGCGCCCTTGGATCGGAGCGCGTCCGCATCCATGAACAGACCATAGAAGAAGACCGGTGAGACCGTCACCTGTCGAGGATGCGCGGATAGCCGAGGGTCGCGAAAATGCGGCCGGCCACC
>Ga0207646_10001018_pt1 | contig 35832 bp, 31 predicted proteins | sample KBSK5502metaG_FD_184343 | JGI IMG/M metagenome (GOLD analysis project Ga0207646, IMG submission 184343) | Corn, switchgrass and miscanthus rhizosphere microbial communities from Kellogg Biological Station, Michigan, USA - KBS K5-50-2 metaG... | ecosystem: Host-associated > Plants > Roots >... | reverse complement strand
TGCCGGCCTCTTGCGGCATTGGCACTGTCGTTCCATCAGCGATAATCGGCACACCGGACGCCAGCGCTTCGAACGTGGTCAGGCCGCCGAGCTTCGAGATCATTACGTTGGCCGCACGCATTAGTTTCTCAACTTCGTCCGAGTAGCCGATCACTTTAATGGGAAATTTCGCGTCAGCCGCCAGCATTTCAGCTTCATGCTTCAAGGCTTCGTTTCGGCCGGCGAGGAAGATCGCCTGGACGTCCAGTTGGCCCCGCACTAACTCGCGAAAGATATGCGGAATATTGCCACCGCCTTCCCAGCCGGCGTTGAGGAAAACCGTGAATTTTTCTGGATCGAGGCCCAGCGCCGTACGTGCGACCCGCGCCGCATGATCGCCGGGAAAGGAAAATTTTGGATGCACCGGCATGCCTGAGATCTTGATGCGCTCGGGCGCAATGCCATAGTCGATCAACTGCCGGCGCGCTTCCTCGCTGGCGACCAGATACAAAGTGACATCATCGCAGGCCCAGCCTTTCCAGAAGCCGTAGTAAGGATCGGTCACTACGGTTACCAACGGGATCCGATCCGCCAGACCCAGTTCCTTCAGTACCCGCGCGAACATATGTTGCGTCAGCGGATGAACGCTGACCACAATGTGCGGACACCAGCGCTGGAAAAGACCGGCGACATATTTGACGGTGCGTTTGTAGAAAAATGGATGCGCGTCGGGTCGAAAGCGATTGATGGCCCAGTATAGATATTTCATCCAGTGCTGTTTATTACGCAACAGCCAGTTGTAGATCGCCACCAGTTTCGCGGTGATCTGGTGCGCTTCTTCGATCGCCCGCACCGTACGAATCGCATAAGAATCGCTCTCGACCAAATTCTGAATTCCAGCAACGATCGCCGCGGCCGCGGAACGATGCCCGCCGCCGGTGTCCGAAGAGATGATCAGGATTTTCGGAGCGTTGGGATTCATCTGCTAAGCTCTGACCGTGATCCCGTCCGCTTGCGGTTCCGCTTGCTTATCAAATTCCCGCCGGGCCTTCTTCATCTCCCGCTCAAGCTTCTTGATTTGAATCAAGTGCTTCGGATTGAATGGTAGCGACGGATAGTAGCAATTCGATTCATGCGTGCAGAAACAACCGTCGGCTGCCTGCTTGCGACGGGCCTTCATCGCCTCGGACAGCCACAACCCCTGGAAGTCCCAGTTGTGATCGCGCAGGTTGCCAATCGGCGCCAGATTTTCGCACGACGATAGCGTGCCTTCATCGTAAATCACCGCGCCGGCTGTTCCGGCATAACAAGTTAGTTGCGCTTGTTGCGTTTCTTGCGTCTTAGTAATCAGGCCGTGCATGTAGATGTCGATCGCGGCCTTGAAAAAGCCGGCGTTGCCGCCGTAGTTATTTTTGATCGCGGCATGACGCGAGTCGTCATCAATCATTTGCGCCAGTTTCGCGTAACGAGTCTGATCGATGTCGAGTTCGATCGGATCGGCTGATGGCGGACGGATGTAATTAAAGTTAACTTTGTCCGGCTTCAGATCGTGCTTCAGAAAATCGTACCACTCAAAAATCGTGTCCTGGTTCGAGTGCATAAAGCAGGTGCAGGTTTGCAGATCGAGCCGCGGGTACTGCTGCTTCATCGCCTTCAGCTCGCGCGCTGTTTCAATCGCGATCTGCCATGAACCGGGTTTCTGCCTAATCTTGTCGTGCTGCTCATGCAAGCCGTCGATGCCCATTGCAACCGTGACGTTTAAGTTCGGACACTCTTCCAAAATGCGCGTCACGTCGGGAAAGATTCGTTTCTGAATCTGTCCGTTCGACATCAGGTAAACCGATTCCAGATTGTTGTGTCGATAAAACGAGTTGACGATCTCCGGCAGATCCTTGCGCGTGAAGGGCTCGCCGCCGGCCAGAATCAGCACGCCGAGACTCCCGCCGAGGGTTTCGGCGATGCGATCGATCTCGTGAGTCTTCATCTGCAACTTCTTGCGCGGCCGATCGTCGAGTTCATCCGTGAAGAAACAATGCGTGCAACGCATGTCGCACACAGATGTAACCAGGATGTTAAGCAGCACCGGCGCGAATGGCTGCCCCAGAGCCATCTTCGTGTAACGCTTCAGTAATTCTCTGGTGGTGTAATCCATTACTGCCTCTTCTCTGGAGAGAGAATCATTTATTTGATACGGCAATAGAGTGTTGATGTCAACGCTGGGCGACCCTCATGTGCTCTCAAATTACCGAACTAAGACTCAGTCGTCACAGAGCCGAAAGCATGGATTCATTCATTAGATAGCGAGAACGAGATATCTTCTCCGCCCGGCCGAGCCGCGTCCTTTTCCAAGCAGCTTGCTGCTCGAAAAATGGCTGCTGACAGAAGCAGCATTCCATAGCTGACAAACCCTAAGGCTGTTAAGAGTCGACTGAGAAACACGCCGCAAAACGCCTTCGTCGTTAAGGTGGTAAGGATGAACGAGAGCAACACCAGTGCGCGGAACAAACGATCCGTTACCAGATGGGAATACCACAGGTGCACCACGTACAAATAAGCCGGAATCAAAAAGACAAGATGATGAACCTCCGTCCAGGTAGAAAAGCTTGGGATAAGGCTAAAGACCAGAGCAAAGCCTCCCCATTGCGAAACCAGAGGATTTGCATTTCTAAACCGTACGGCGTACCAAATGATGGCCAACGCGATAATGAGCATCAATAAGTAACCAATGACTCTCACAAATCCAGGCCGGAGTTCAGCAATGGTGAGCGGATAAGAACGTCCTTTGTATTCAAAGGCCGGGACATTGAGAAAGAATCGATCGACCTGCGCCCGCGGAGACAAGTTTCCCACTCCGGTCGAGGTCCCAGTACCGGGAGCGTTGGCCATGACGACCCTGAGCCACAGCCGGTGATAATACAAATCCTTTTCAACTCCCACCACCAGAGCAGGAAGCCCGATTCCAATCAAGCCACCCAGCACCAGTGCAGCTATGATTTTCGGTTTTCGCCTCGCCAGAAACCAAAAGACAAACGGCACCGTCACTATCTTGATTACGATGGATAGTCCAATCGCGATTCCAGAACGAGCTTCCTGATTCCTTGAAAGCAAAACTAAACCGAGAACGACGAGCGCCAAAACGAAGATGTCTGATTGTCCGGCTTGTAGATGATAAAGGGTGAACCGCGTTGTGAGGAGCACCGTGAAGAAACAGACGATCCACCGAGTCTTTTGCGGAATCGAGAAGAACGGTCGCCCCATCATGCCGCCATAAAATGCGGCCATACTCCAGCCAAGCAAGACCACAGAAGCGAGGGTCCAAAAAGGAATCACCACTTCTACGGGCAAGAAAGTCAAGGGTATAAAAAGAAAAGCGAACAGGGGCGGGTACACGTAATAAAGGCCGAAGCGATCGGGAACACTGACTATGTCCTGACCCTTTAGTAATAGACTCGCAGCATGTAGGAATACGCGCGGGTCGCTTCCCCAGTGACTGTACCAAATCTGCTGGATCGAGCAGACCGATATTGTGATGAAAATCAGAACGGCTGCCACCAGGCGATAGATTGGCAGTCGCTTGTAAAAATTATTGGGTAACAAACTGGTCTTTTAGGGGTGGCGTTTCCGGTTGAAGATTCTAGTTCAACCTATTGAAACCAACAATCATCGATTGTCTTTTCAATTGTTCCAACGATAATGATACGTTCAAGACATGCCGGTCCGCTCGTCTCTCATATTGTTAATCCCCAGGGCGCGCATGCGGCGATAAAGATGACTCCGGTCTATACCCATCAATTCCGCGGCCCGCGAAACATTGCCGCCGACTTCATCCAGTTTGCGCTGAATGAACTCACGGTGATAGGCATCGCTGGCTTCCTTGAAAGAAGGAAAGCGGTATGAAGACGCCGGCGGCTCTTCGTCGCCGAACACCGGCAAATCTTTGACCGCGACTCGAGCCGGTTGATGCATGATCACCACGCGCTCGACCGTGTTTCTCAATTCGCGCACGTTGCCGGGCCAGGAATATTTCTGCATCGCTTCAATGGCTTTTGTGTCAAAGCGCTTAGGCTTTTTTCCATAAGCTTTGGCAAAGCGTTGATTAAAATGGTCGACCAGCAGGGTAACGTCTTCCAGGCGCTCGCGCAACGGCGGCACCTCGAACGGAATCACATTCAGCCGAAAGAAAAGGTCACTGCGAAAAGTTCCTTTCTCGATCTCTTCATCCAGACGTTTGTTGGTGGCGGCGATTACCCGCACGTCCACGCTGACGGGAGTGTTGCTGCCGACGGCTTCGAATCTTTGCTCTTCCAACACGCGCAGGACCTTGGCTTGCACGTTCGGGCTCATGTCCGACACTTCGTCGAGAAACAACGTCGCGCCGTCCGCCATCTCGAATTTCCCTTTCTTGGCGGCGGTGGCGCCGGTAAACGCGCCTTTCACGTGCCCGAAAAGTTCCGACTCGATTAGCTCTTCCGGGATGGCTGCCGAATTAACTTCTACAAAAGGAGCGGCCGCCCGCCGCGATTGCGCATGAATCGCGCGCGCGACCAATTCTTTGCCGGCGCCTGACTCTCCGGATATCAAAACCCGGCCGTCGGTGGGCGCCACCACATTGATCTGTTTGCGTAGCGCGCGCATCGCAACCGACTCGCCGACCATCGCATACTCTTCCTTCAGTTCGGCTGACAGCTCTTCGTTTACGCGCTCGAGTTGTCTTTGCCGCAGTGCATTGCGAACGGTGAGTACCGTCTTCTCGATCGAGAGCGGCTTCTCAATAAAGTCGAAGGCTCCGAGTTTGGTGGCGCGCACCGCGGTTTCTACATTGCCGTGACCTGAGATGATTACGACGGCAGCGTCGCAACTCGAGTCCCGCATTTGCCGCAAGGTTTCCAACCCGTTGATTCCCGGCAGCCAGACATCGAGCAGCACACAACCGTAGGCGCGTCGACCGACCGCTTTCAGACACTCCTCGCCACTGGCGACCGCGTCAGCGGTAAAGCCTTCGTCACGCAACACGGCGCTCAGCGTCTCGCGAATGCCGCGCTCGTCATCAACGATTAGGATTGATTCGGACATTACTCAACTGTACTTAGAGCTTAGATTTTAGATCTAACTACTAACCGGCAATTCAACTACAAACCGGGCCCCATGCGGCGTGTTTGCTTCCGCAAATACACGCCCTCCGTGCTCCGTGACAATGCGCGCGACGATCGCCAGCCCCAGACCGGTGCCTCTTCCGCGCGTAGAAAAATAAGGTTGGAACAGACGTTTGAAATCTCCGATCGGAATTCCTTCGCCAGTATCCTCGACCGTGGCAATCAACAGATCGCGCGACGGATCGTGGCGAGTCGTGATTGTCACCACCCGCTCGTCCTGGTCTGCCGCCAAAGCCTCCAGCGCGTTGTCGGTCAAATTCACAAAGACTCTCTTAAGCTGCTCTGTATCCAGGAGCGCGGCCGGTAAGGGCTCAGACAGTGTCAGTCGCAATTCAACCCCTTCCATACGTTCCTGATAAAGCTGAACGGCCTGGCGAATAACTTCGTTGAGATCCCCCGGCTCCAGCCGCGGAGATGGCATGCGCGCAAAGCGTGAGAACTCATCGACAAGTGCTTTCAGCCCGGCCACCTCGCGAGTGATCGAGGTCGTACATTCTTCCACTATCTGGGTGAGTTCTGCGCGAGTCTCTTCGGTCAAGCCATACGCGTTTTCACCGTTGCCATTTACTTGTCTGTCGCCGGTTAACACTTTAGAGCCCTCTGCTTCCGAAGAGGCTCTTAATCCCTCGCTGTCGCCTGGCCTTGAGGACCCGGTCGCTACCGCTCCCGGTTCTGACCCGTTCAGGCGCACGCGAAAATTCCGCGCGATGCGTTCAGCGGAAAGTTGAATCGGCGTCAGTGGATTCTTAATCTCATGCGCAATTCGGCGCGCGACTTCGCTCCACGCGGCCGCGCGTTGCGCGGCCAACAACTCAGACAGGTCCTCCATTACCAGCACCACGCCGCGACGGTCATTCCCTTCACTGAAGGCGCCGCGCAGCGCGGTCGCGGTCAGCGCCACGGGTATAGCGCCGGCGACGGAGCCCCGCATCAGTTGGCTCTGTTCCGCCGCGCGGCCGGCGCGTCGTGCGCGACGCAACAAACGCTCAACGACGACGCGATCGTCGCTGCTTAGCAGACTAGCGAGCTTGGCCCAGCCCGGCGGCGCCTCGCTTAGTTTCAGCATCGAGACGGCGGCCGTGTTGATGGTGGTGACGCAGTCATTCTCATCCAGCGACACGACGCCGGTTGAAAGCGATTCAAGCACTGTTTCGATGTAGTTTCGTCGTTCTTCCAGCGCGAGGTTCTTTTCCTGTAGCGCGGCGGCGCCCGATTCAATATGCTGCCGGTTTTCATCCAGCTCGGCAGTCATCTGATTGAAGGAGTCTGCCAGCAAAGCGAGTTCGTCATCGGCAATCGTCTCCACGCGATACGAGAGGTTACCGCGAGCTACTTCTTTCGAGGCTTCGGCCAGCGATCTAATCGGCGCCGCGAATCCACGGGCGAGATGTATAGCCACCCAGGTCGAGGCGAACAGCAGCAGCAAGGTCATTAGACCCAGCGTCGACAGGCCGAGCAGCCTCACTTTCCGTTGTCTTTGGACCAGGTGTTGGTATTCGCTTTGCGAACCGGCAATCGTGTCGTTGACGTCAGTGTCGCTGAGCCGATGCGGCACCAGTAGCAGACGCGTAGTCCCAGTCACCGGAACTGAAACCAGATCGAACCCCTTGCCGTCGGCAAGGGCTTCGCCGGTTTGCGCATCAGGCGCCCGGCCGCGTTGCAGCAATCCAGTTAGTTCCGCCCGGAACGCTGCCGGAATCGACGCTTCGCTGTGCGCCACCACCGTGCCGCCATCCGTAACGATCTCGAGCGCTGACAATTCTCCGGTGGCCACCAATTGATCGAGGGTCGACTGCCATTCAGCTTGCGGCCTCGTTTTGACTACGGACGCCAGCAGCGTCGCCGTCTCGTGCAACTTTTGATTCTGCGCCGTCAGATTTTCCCGCTGCCGTTCGCGCACTCGCTCTACCACATTCTCAGGCAAACGGCCCATCCACTTTTCGATCGAGCGATTCAGAAACAGGTACGAGAACACGGCCATCGCCGTGATGGGGAGCAAACTCAGTCCGATGAAATAGACGAGCAGGCGCGTCTGGATTTTCGAACCCAACTGGCGTTCGCGTCGTTCACGCCGCAGCTTCAACAGATTGCGAAGCAGGATGAAACTAAAAACGATGAAGGCCGCAAAATTAAGCGACGAGAGGGCGTAAAGCAGCAGCGTATCTGAGCCTGTTTCTGGCGGCACCACCGCACCCAGATTAAAAAGTTGTTGAGCGATGATGACGGCCAGCAGCAGCGCGACGATGATGGCCAAAAGCCATGGAACCGTGCGCCGGCGCGATCGCGTTCGGCGTTCGTTGTTTGATTGGTTTTTCGCTCTACTCACGGGAAGTCGTCGGTTCGGATATTCGATTCGGCGAGCCGAAAGTTTAGCATACCGGAGTACCGATAGCTTTGTGGCTTAGCCACCGCACAGTGCGAAAGGCTCTGCCTTTCCGGCGAGACTGCTTGAAGTTTAATGCTTGAGGCTAAGCCTCAAGCAGCTGAGGCGCAGCCTCGGGACTATCAATCAACCGTTGCCGGTAAGCCAAAGGCTTACCGCACTGTGCTGCGGCCAAGCCGCAACTCTTTGCATCGACTGATCCGCTTCGCACCCTTCTGCAAAACGGGAGAGGAGACCCGCACAATGTTAGAATGCCCGCGTCCCCATGGAAGCCTATAACTTCTTCATCAACGAGGACGGGCATCTCCGCAGCGGATGGCGACTAGCGATATTCGCCATCTCGTTTCTTATCTGCGCCCAACTCAGCGAGGTAATCTTACTCTGGGGCATCGTTGGCGCATTGCATCGTCCGGCACTCGATGTCGCCGCCAGCAACTGGGGTTTTGCCGCCGGTCATGGAGCGATCCTGATTTCGGCGGCACTGATCGGCTGGGCTTGCGGCAAGCTTTTCGAAGAGCTGCCTTTTAGCGCCCTGGGATGTTTGCCGCAACACGGCTGGCTCAGGAATCTGGGAATTGGATCGGCATTTGGGGCGGCGTCGCTTTTGTTGGCGGCCCTTTTGGCGACCGTTACGCGCGGAATTCACTTTCGTTTCGATACTGCCGGCCCGCGGTCAATCAGTGAGACTGTCTTAATCTCAGCTCTTGTTTTCGTGTTCGCGGCCGCGGCCGAAGAAATGCTTTTCCGCGGCTATCCTCTGCAAACCTTAACGCGCGCGAATCTCGCGTGGCTGGGGGTGTTGCTCACCTCGGTACCTTTTGCCGCGGTTCATCTCAAGAATCCAAACGCCGTTCCGGGCTTCACTTTTCTCAACACAGCATTAGCAGGTCTTTGGCTCGCCGTTGCGTACTTGCGGACGCGCAGCTTGTGGTTACCACTCGGACTGCATTGGTCATGGAACTGGGCGCAGGCATCTTTGCTCGGCCTGCCGGTTAGCGGCATTGAACGGCTCGCGCCCGCGCCGCTTTTGCGCGCGATTAATTCCGGACCCGACTGGCTCACCGGCGGTTCGTATGGAATCGAAGGCGGCGCCGCCTGCACGATCGCGCTATTGATTTCGACGCTGGTCATCTGGCGCACGAAACTAATATCAGCCGCGGACGTACCAACGGAACCAGGAGGGCCGGAAGCTACTCCTTCTGGTAAGCCCGTTTAGAGTCTCTCAGGTTGTTAACACTCTCTCCGCGATTCCCGTCTTTAGCCATGTCAGACAGAAGCAAAGGCTACTTCATGCCTAAGATCGACGGTGACCAGACGGCAGCCAACCAGTAGCGTCTACCTCAGCAAATCAGTAGAATGAGCTTCGTTGCCGCAAGATCAGATAAGCGCGTCCGGCCAATATCAGCCTCGCGCCAGTCGTCTTCAACTAATAATGAAGCTTTTCACTGTCGAAGAAGCCAACACTTTACTTGCCAGCGTGCGGCCGATCATCAAGTCGATTCAGCGGTCGCATCGCCGACTCACTTCATTTGAGACTGCAGCCAAGCGGGCCTCAGAAGGTGCCGAAAACGGTGGCGGCGGCATGGTTCAGGGACCAAGATACGCGCGCCTGTTGCTTGAACTGTCGTTTGGCGCCGGACAGCTCGAGAGCCTGGGAGTGCAACTGAAAGACTACACGCAAGGGCTGATCGATTTTCCGTCCATCCGCGAGGGCCGCGTGGTGCTGCTTTGCTGGAAAGCTGATGAAGGCGATCGGGTCGAATGGTGGCACGATGTCGAAGCCGGCTTTGCCGGGCGACAACCTCTGTGAGTAGCAGAGACTGCAGTCTGTGTTTCCCTGCTTTTCGCGACCATAGACTAAAGTTGATGCTACGGCCAACCTCAAGTCCTGCTATATTTTCTCATTGACGAGTTAAAGTAATGTCTGATACTATCCCGCCGACTGCGCAACGGGCAATGGGTACGTACGGGTTATTAGGCCCATCGCCTGATTTGTCTTAACGGCTTCGGAGACCCTTGCTGATGCGGGCTTGCTCTTGTGGCGTCGCGCACGACGACAACTCTAATACCTGCCCCTTATCTCGATCACAATCCATGATTCAGGAAGTCCCTCCGAATTCATCTATTGAAGAGTTGGTCAACGGCGAACTAGCCGGCCAAATCACAAGCGAAACGCACCAGATGCTCACAGATGAAGCGACCGAACCAGAAACGCCGCCGATCGAAGCGAGCCGTGAACCCTCTACCCTGATCGAGTTTCCGCGGTCTACGCGTCCGGTGCCTGAGTGGCGTAAGCAGCTGAGCCAGCGCGTGCGCGAAGTGCAGGAGCGCAAGGCGCGCGAGGCCGCCGAAGAAGCAGCCGCGGCGCGGGAAGCTGGAACAGTTTCCTGTGCCTTGCCGTCGGCCCAGCTTGAACTGGTTCCCGACCTCGAACAGCCTTCGATGAATCCGATTGTCTCGAAGGTGTTGGAGCGGCTTGAAAGAGCGCGCCGCATCGATCAGGTCTCAACAGGATTCGCCGCCGCCGCAACGGCCCCGGCATTGGCTCCCATAACTGAAGCCTTGCCCGAACCGGAACCGAGTGAGCCAAAGCCTCCCGAGACAAAGCACAAACTCACTGTTGTCGCTCACCCAAAGACGACCGCTGAACCTACTGCCCGAAAGCCTGTGCGCGTGATTTCGGACAATGTTGAAGATGTCGCTCTCTCTTATCTGGAAAGCTATCTGTCTCTGCCGGCAATCGATTCGCCGGGCCGCAGCGATCGCGCGGGACTCGTACGACGAACCATCGCAGGGTTCCTGGATCTTCTCTTGGTGGGTTTGATGGCCTCGCCCGTGGCGGCCGTAATCGAATTCACCGACGGTAACTGGTCCGATCCCAGAGTGATTGGCCTCATGACGGGAATCGTAGTAATGACGATGCTCGCATATCAAATCATTTCGATCGCTCTAACCGGACGGACGTTGGCGATGCGAATGCTCTCGCTCCGAACAATTGACAAACGCACGGGCTTAATTCCGACCGGCGCGCAGTCGATCAAACGGGCTTTCGGTTACATGTTCTCGCTGATCCCGCTTGGCCTCGGTTTAATGTTCGCGTTTATCGATCCGGACGGCCGCACAATTCATGACCGCTTTTCTAAGACGCTGGTCGTTAGAAACTGACGAGTTAACTGATTTTAGATTTCGGTTGAGGCGAAAGCTCGCGCTTTCGCCTTTTTGTTTTTCGGTACAATGAGTACTCCAGTTGTGCGAGCGGGTGCGCCCGGGTAATACCGGCTTTTCTTGTGCTACCTTCCTTTGAACGAAAGCGATGGACGATCAATCGATAAGCGCCGTAACCGCAGAGACCGAGCCGCTACTGGTTGGCCGCGCCCCGGGAAAAATCTTTCTGCTTGGCTCCCTATCAATGGCAATCGATTTTCGACTGCGCGACCATGGCTATCTATTCGTCAGTGTCAAACCGGCGCAGCCGCAACTTTATCTGATCAAGCGACGCACCAGGGATCTCGAGAAGCAAAGTGTGCCGCTCTCTCAGTTCGCGTTAGCGCTGAGAAAGGATTTGTCGAACACCACTGTCCGTTCAGTTCAGAAGGACGCGGAGGACCGTGTAGTTCGCTTCGCGTTTGCCGGCCATGACGAATTAGGCCGAGCGATTGAGCACACGCTCGTGGCGCAGTTGACCGGGCGCTCTGCGAATCTTTTCCTGCTGGATCGTTTGGGAGTTATCGTGCATCGGGCTCGCCCCACCCGCAATCCCGGGCAGCAGGTTGGTGAAACTTATGAACGACCTCAAGGTCAAACTGAGCGTCAAACTGCAAAAGAGGATAGCGAATTGCTCAAGCTAATTCGCAGCGGCCGGTTTGAATCGCCCTCCGCCGCCGCCGACGCATACTTCAGTTCCCTGCTCTCGCAGCAAACGTTCGATGCCAGGGCCGGCACGGCCCGGGCCGAATTAAGAAAGAAAATCTCTCAGCAAAAAAAGCTCCTCCAGCAACTTCAAAAGGATCTCGCAAGCCACACTGACGCCGAACAGCAAAAGCGCCTGGGCGATCTCTTGCTGGCGAATTTAAGTACAGCCAAACGAACGGGAAACCAAGTGGTGTTGATTGACTACTTCGCCGATGACGCGACCTCGATCGACTTGGAAATAGATGAGAATTTGACTCTTCAAGAGGAGGCCGCCCGGCGCTTTGCGCTCTACTCACGTTCCAAGCGAGCCGTGAAACAAATCGGTTCAAGGATCGAAGCCGTCAGCGCCGAAGTCGCACAGTTGGAATCACAACTCGGAACATTGGAAGAAATAATTGCCAGGCGCGACGACGCAGCACTTGAGGCGCTCACCACCGCGGGCTCAGTACGACCTGCGTCAACGGGTAGATCGAAGAAAAAGGAAGAGAAAAAGATTCCCGGCACGCGGCGCTATCTTTCTTCAGACGGTTTCGAGATTCTGGTGGGGCGGGCATCGCGTGACAACGACCATCTGACTTTCAAAGTAGCCAAGCCAAACGACGTCTGGTTACACGCGGCCGACTATGGCGGGTCGCACGTGGTCGTGCGCAACTCAACGCGAAAAGAGATTCCTCATCGCACCATCATCGAGGCCGCCCAACTCGCGGCCCAGTTCTCTCAGGCCCGCAAGGATCCGAAGGTTGATGTGCATTACACCCAGCGAAAGTTTCTCTCGAAACCGAAAGGCTCGGCGCCGGGCCTGGTACGTCTGTCTCGTTTCAAGAATATTACTGTCGAACCAAAGGAAGGAATTGAGCGAATTTGATTGAGCTTTTCACCAAAACGCATCGCCATGGCTGGGCCCTGCCGATGCGCGGCAAGTCTTCGACTTGCCGTTAGTGACTTACAAAAAAGTAAAGGGTCTTAGACCCCGAATTCCGAGCGCGGCTTGTTTGTCGGCAAGTCAGAGACTTGCCGCGCATCGGAGCGGCGTAGCCATTACGATATTCGCTCTTGCGCGAGACACATTGATTCCTCGGCGCCGCAGTTACGCCGGGGCGTTGGATCTTGCCCTCCCTCACGGTCGGGCTTCTGACATACTACGGCCGCGACTCGGACGATCCGACGGGCAATTCGATCCGAAACGTCGTGCCGGTTCCGCGGGCGCTTTCAACTTCAATCGACCCGCCGTGCAGGTCAATGATCTGTCTCACGATCGAGAGTCCCAAACCGGTACCGCGTTTCTTGGTGGTGAAGAAGGGCTCGAAAAGACGGGCTTGAATTTTACTGTCCATGCCGGAGCCGTAGTCCGTTATATGAATCCTCACGCGATCGCCATGCATTTTTCCGGGCGTCTCAATCGAGCTGTCGCGGGAATCGGTCTCGACTATTTCCGTAGAGATCTTCACTGGTGACTTTGGCTCGCTGGCGTCGATCGCGTTCGCCAGCAGATTCATGAACACCTCGCGCAACTGTTCGTCATCCCAGGCGCCTCGAATCGGGCTGGGGGCAAAGTTCTTTTCAATCGGCGTTTCTTTCTCGCGCACGCGATCGGTGACCAGCTCGAGGCTGGAATCAATTAACTCATGCAGATCAGCCTCTCCAACGTCGAGTTGCCGGCGGCGTGAAAACTGAGTCACGTCGACTACTAATTTGTTAAGGTGTTGAATCCCTCGTTCAACCAGGCCAATGGTTCTGAGAGCGTCTTCAGAGACCACGTGATCGCGCAACATCTCAACGCCGAGGCGAATACTTCCCAACGGATTCTTGATCTCGTGCGCCAGTTGCGCCGCTGCCTCGCCGACTGCGGCTAAAGCTTCGCTGCGACGAAGTGCGGCTTCAGACTTCGTGGCCTCGGTCACATCGACCAACGTTAGAATCTGGCCATTCTGACCATCAATTTCCAGCGGTGACGAATAGACGTCGAAAGTCCCGGCCGCATCCTCGCTTAGATTCCAACGTCCTCGATAGGTGGCTGATTCCACATGTGAAGCCGTGGCAGCTTCCAATAACTTAACGCCTTCGGGCGAAGCCGCTCGATCGTGAATTGAGGAACCTATGCTCGCCTGCGGGAAGATTTGAAAAAAGGCTGTGTTCGCGCTGCGTATTCGATCATACCGGTCGATGGCCGCTATCGCGCTGACCATGCCTTCCAGCATTTGATTGCTGAACTCGCGCTCGCGCCGCGCGGCTTCAGTACTCTGTTTAGTCTGACGAAAGCGGCGCTGCACTTGCCAGATGGTGGCGACGGCGACCAACAGGCCCGCAAACAGAGCGAACACATTCCAGATCCGAATCGATCGCGTGGCCTCCTTTTGCATCGCGTCGATGCGAAAAAACACCTGTTCCTGTTCGCTGGCCAGATTATTAATAATGCCGTTAAGTTCCTCGTCCGCGTCGCGGAACTTCGCAAAACCCTCCTGCGAATAGCGAGTGCTATTCTTCGTGATTTCGATATACGCGGCAAGATCGTCCCGAAACTTGCGCCAACCGGGCATTTCTGAAAGCGGCAGATGATCCAACTGAGGCACAAGGTCAGCGGCTTTGCCCTGAGCGGTATTGAGGCGCAGGTCAAAAGGTGGCGTTAGTTCATGACGCGCAGTGGCTTCCATCCGATTGCGTGCTTCGTGGTCGAGCTGCGTCAGCGCTACCCGAAGTCGCAGCAGCAGATTCGTCCTGGCGGCGTACGATTGCTCCAGTTGCAGAGCGTTGCGGCTGGTGTCCTCCAGACGGCGCACGCTCAAATTGCCAAGCACCAGGATCAGCAGCAGCAACAGCGCGAAACCAGCGATGAGCGGCAATAGGGTTGGATCAAATCGCCGTTCGCCATCTCCAGCACTTGAGGGCGTCGGGTCGAGCGGCACGACGCGGCGATAGACGACTTCCCCGTCGGTTGGCCGGTTTGGATTGGGTTTAGAAGACATCGGTGGTTCTTAAGTACGAGCCCTCTCTAACGGTCGGGCTAGTGCCCCGCTTTGCGTACTGCCTTCTGCCTCGTGCCTACTGCCTACTGCCTAGTGCTTCGCGTCCATCCAGTTGTCGCCAACGCCTGTCTCAGCAATCAGCGGCACGTCGAGTTCGACTGCCGATTCCATTTCGCGTTTCAATGTTGCGGCGACTTGCTCGGCCTGATCGGCGGGACATTCGACCAGTAGTTCGTCATGAATCTGCATCAGAATCTTTGCGTTCAGACCCTCACGGCGGAACGCTTCTTCAGCGTGCAGCATGGCGATTTTCACAATGTCGCTGGCCGTTCCCTGGATCGGCATGTTGATGCCTTCACGCTCGGCTGCCCGGCGAATATTCGCGTTGCGATCGTTAATACCCGGCAGCGGGCGAATCCGGCCGTAGAGCGAACGTACATAGCCATGCTCGCGCGCCTGCACCGGAATCTCTTCCATGTAACGCCGCACGCCCTTGTAGGTCGCGTAGTAATCGTCTATTACTTTGCGCGCTTCCTGCCGGCTGATGCCGACGCGCTGTGACAAACCCCAGGGCTCGATCGCATAGGCAATCGCAAAGTTGACGATCTTGGCAAAGCGGCGCGCCTCTTTTAACTCTTCATCGCTTTTCGCGTTGAAGACCAGGCGCGCGGTGCGGTCGTGAATGTCTTCGCCTTTTTGAAAAGCGTCGAGCATGACTTCGTCGCGCGCGATGTGTGCCAGCAGACGCAATTCAAGTTGGGAATAGTCAGCCGAGACAAGTTTGCTCCCCGGCTCTGCCACGAACGCGCGCCGAATGCGCCGGCCGAGTTCGGTGCGAATCGGAATGTTCTGCAAGTTTGGCTCGCTCGACGACAGCCTACCCGTAGCCGCGACGGTTTGATTCAGCTGACCATGAATTCTGCCATCGGCGGCAACCTGGTGCGGCAGGGCGTCCGTGTAGACGCTCTTTAGTTTTTCCAGTTCACGATACTCGATAATCAACCGCGGCAGTTCGTAAGTCTGCGCCAGCTCTTCAAGCACAGCTTTGCTGGTTGAGACGCGGCCGGTCGAAGTCTTGCGCCCGGAAACAATGTTCAGAGCTTCGAAACACTCGCCCACCTGTTTGGGCGAATTGATATTGAATTCACGGCCCGCCAACCGGCAAATCTTATCGGTGAGCTTAGCCAATTCTGTTCCAAGATGGCCCGATAACTCGGCCAGCACCTCCGTGTCCAGACGAATACCGGCGCGCTCCATACGGTAAAGCATCGGCGCCAACGGCAGCTCGATCTCGCGATAGATCTTGCCGAGATCCTTCTCGTCGATTCGCTGGCGCAGGACTTGGGCGACCTGGGCCGTGAGATCGGCGACTTCGACTCCCCGCCAGGCAGATTCTGACCAGCCTTCATACGGCGGACCTCCGCTTTCGGCCCCGACAGTTTCGCGAGCCAGATCGGCTAAGTCATACTTGCTGCGGGTCGGATCAAGAACATAGGCAGCCAGCAGCGTGTCATCCGCGACGCCTGCTAACTCAATACCCAGCGGCTCCAGCAAAGCGGTTGCTCTTTTGAGATCGTGAACAGTTTTTTCCAGCAACCCGTTGCTGAGAAGCTCCCGAATACCCTCGACCGCGACTTGCCGGCCTTCCGCGAAGGCATCCAGGTCGAGGAAAGCCGAGTTTCCCGCTGCCGAAGAGAATGCAATACCTCGCGCCCCGTGCTCGTCGCGTGTGCTGTACTGCTGGCCGGCGCCCGGTTCCGATGAGTTGGTCAGCGCGAGGCCAATACTCTCAGCCTCCCATAACCTTTGCACCAGCGCGTCGAGTTCCGCCTTGTTCCGGACAACTGAGTAAGTGCGCTGACTGGCAACTCGAGCTGTGGCTGTGGCGCCGTCGGCGAATTCATTCGTCAGGTTTGTAAATTCAAGCTCGCGAAACAGCTCGTAAGCCGCGGCCCGATCCGGTGGCCGCCTTTCCAACTGATCCAGATCGAGATGGACCTCGACATCGGTCCTGATCTGCGCCAGCTCGCGCGACTTTCGAATCAGCTCGGCATTATCGCGCAGAGACTCGCGATATTTTTTATGTTTGACTTCTTCCCAATGCTCGAGTGCGCCTTCGATCGAACCATACTCCTGAATAAGTTGAACCGCGCCCTTCGGTCCCACGCCCGGCGCGCCGGGAATGTTATCGATCGAATCGCCCATCAAGCCGAGCAAGTCAACCAGTTTGTTTGCGGGTACGCCGAATTTCTTTTCCACCCAGGCTTCGTCGCACCATTCGATGGCGGGCACCGGTTCCTTCCGCCTGATGACCTGCGAATTCTGCCGCATGCAAACAATCAAAGGATCGCGCACCAACTGGCACATGTCCTTATCGTTGGAAACAATCACAGCTTGCAGGTTTTTCTCAGCGGCCTGGGTAGCTAACGCGCCGATTACGTCGTCAGCTTCGAATCCGGAAACGCTGATCATCGGCACGTTGTACGCTTCGCACAAACGCTTTATATAGGGCAGTTGCGACGCCAGATCGTCAGGCATCTCCTGACGATTGGCTTTGTAGTCAGTAAAAGTTTCGTGGCGAAAAGTCTTCTCTTTCGACTCAAAAATGGCGGCGATGTATTTCGGCTGCTCATCCTGAATAAGCTTGCGTAGCATGTTAGTGAAGATAAAGACGGCCTGCGTCACCTGACCTTTCGAATTCGCCAGCGGCGCTGCCCGATTAGCCAGCGGCGCATAGAAAGCGCGAAAGATATGTGACATCGAGTCAATGAGAAAGACTCGTTCCGCCGCCATGGTCCCGGCAGGGGACTTCTCTTGTGGCATTATGATTTCGATCATAGGGAGGCGCTTAGAGCGTGTCAATTTTGATTTTGATCCGGACTAGCCCTGGCGCCTTGGCGTGGGATGCATATTTCCCATCAGCGAATCCTGATTTTGCAGCCAAGGTTTCACGCTCAGACGCCAGGGCGCAAGGCAAGCAGTTGTATTTCTGCTTCGACACTGCTGAAGTCTGTGGCGGGTGCGCCACAGACACAATTTAGACCTTAAGGTTTTTCGCTGAATGCAAAGGGCATAGGGCTTGCACTAAGCGTGGCGTCAGTTTCAGTTCGCGCACATGAAAACATTCAGAGTCTCCAACGCAAGACAGACCACGCTGGCTACTTCAGTTGAAGCCAGGGGCATTGGTTTGCACACCGCGGTGCCGGTGCAGGTGCGGCTCTTGCCGGCGCCTCCGGACACCGGCTATGTATTTCTCAGAACGGACCTCGGGGGATTTGAAATTCCCGCCAACGTTGAGTCGGTTGCGCATTGCAGCTATGCCACCACCTTGATGAGGACCGGCGTGATGCTTTCTACCGTCGAGCACCTACTGTCGGCTCTGCGTGGTTGCGGCGTCGATAATGCCTACATCGAAGTTGACAATCTCGAAGTACCCATCATGGATGGATCGGCGGAGGCCTTTGCGGAAATGATTGAAAGCGCCGGTCTGGCAGAACAGCCTTTGGCTCGTCGGGCACTCCAGGTGCGAGAAAAAGTCTCGGCCGTATCCGGTAATCGAAGTATTACGATTGAGCCGGCAGACGCTTATGAGATCGACTGCGTCATTGATTTTCCGCACCCGCTAATCGGCGTACAGCACCGATCGATCACTTTGGATAATGGTTCCTTCGCACGCGACATCGCTTCGGCCCGGACGTTTGGTTTTATTGAAGAGGTTGAGGCCCTCCGGAAAGCGAATTTGATTCGCGGCGGCTCTCTGGATAACGCCATTGTCTTGACCAAACACGGCATGCTGAACGAAACAGGCCTGCGTTTTTCGGATGAGTTCGTGCGTCATAAGATCCTGGATATTGTCGGCGACCTGGCCTTGCTGGGTATGACCATTCTCGGGCGCGTGCAGGCCGAACGGAGCGGACACCTGTTGCACGCCGCACTGATGTCTTCCCTGCTCCGCAATCGCGCGGCCTGGGAGATTGTTGACCTGCCGGCGCCTGTTGAAGCGCCGGTGCCTGTTCCCGTCTGAAGCCGCTGATTTATGGGATCCCAATTTCAGCTTTTCTCTGCGCCTTCTCTGCGACCTCGGCGGCTCTGCGGTGAGTGTCGCCGCAGACAGGATTCACCGCCGAGACGCCGAGAACGCGGAGGTAGCGCAGAGTAAATCACCTGGAACCAGAACCCTACCACCCGCCCCGGCTACAGAACCTGCCGACCTCTCTGCTAAAATCGAGTGTCAATTAAACGTTTGCCGGAATACCGGCATCTAAGGCTGCGATTAATATTTGGAGGAATTCTAGTACTAATGAGATATCGGCTAATACTCGCGCTGCTTTTCGTTCTGCCTCTTGGCTTTTCCTCGTTCAGTCGCCTACAGGCACAGCCCCGCGCCGGCAACGCCATCCAGGAGACTGACGACGAGTTCAAAGTCACCACTTATAAAAGATTTGTCGAGAACCGCGAGCCCAACCCGACCGCGGCGTACCAGGCGGCCAGAGAGTACATGGCTCGCTATAACAAGGAAGACGACCGGTACACGCGTTATTTGAAGGCCTGGATCGCCGCTTATGAGGAAGACGAACGCGTGCGCCGGCTGGCGGCTGAACGAGAAGATCGGGAACAGCGTCTGCTCCAGTCAGTGACCCAAAAGAAATTCGCCGACGCCTATGCTCAGGCAAAAACTGTCCTCGCCGATGACCCTAACAATGTTAAGGTCCTAATCCCGCTCGGTTACAGCGCCTTTATTGCCAGCACTGAAAGCAGAAACGAGAACTTCAACGCGGACGCGACCAACTATGCGACAAAAGCGATTCAGTTAATCGAGTCCGGTCGCGCGCCGGATACCTGGAGCCCGTTCAAGAACAAAGAGGACGTGCTGGCTTCATTGCATTACGCGCTGGGGTTTTATCAACTTAAGAGCAGTCCAGATGTGGCGATCGTTCAGTTGATCAAAGCTGCGCAGGGAGACAGCGATCGTAAGACTGCGCCTTCCACGTATTACTATCTCGCGCTTGCTTACCAGAATGGCCCTTATAAAAAACTTTCAGAGGACTACAGCAAACGCTATGGCAACCAGGCAGAGAGCCCTGAAAGCAAGGCCGCCCTGGAAAACGTCAACAAAGTGCTCGACAAGATTATCGATGCCTACGCCCGCGCGGTGGCGCTGGCCGGCAACGATCCGCAGCATCAAAACGCCAAGACCCAATGGATAGCCAGATTGACGGAACTCTACAAGTTTCGACACACCGGATCCGATATCGGCTTGAACGAGCTGATTGCCAGAGTTCTGTCACAGCCGTTGCCACAGCCATAGGTGTAGCGCAAGCTGTTAGCTTGCGAGCATCGGGCTCGATTGCTGGGAGCGCGGACGTCCTCGTCCGCACCGCGCCGCAGGCGTGAAGTTAGTATTCTCATGGTCTGGTTTCGGCTTTCGTTCCGCTTCAACGAGCGAATCCACGAAATCACACGAACCCGAACGAACAAACCTGTTCCTTCGTGTTTGTTAGTGGATCGTTTTTAGTTGGCAAACTCGCTGCCTTGACAAGCAATCTTTAATCATTAGAATCGAAACTCGTTACGAAAAGCGGGAGTAGCTCAGTGGTAGAGCATCGCCTTGCCAAGGCGAGGGTCGCGAGTTCAAGTCTCGTCTCCCGCTCCAGTTTCAAGGCAAAAGGAAAAAGGAAAAAGTAAAAAGGGAAAACTGATTCGGTTTTTGCCTTTTTCCCTTTACCTTTTGCCTTTTCTTTTGGGCGGCGTAGCCAAGTGGTAAGGCAGAGGTCTGCAAAACCTTTATTCATCGGTTCGATTCCGATCGCCGCCTCCAATCCTTTTCAATAACTTACCGTCAGTCACCAACCTCAAGTAAATTCTCACTGTGGGGACTTTGGTGGGGGGTCTTTGACGATTTTGAGGTTATTAAGAAGACCGCCCAGAGGCATTGATCCCGACTTTCAAAAGTTCGACTGCGCTTTAAAGACGCAGGTGAGTCCGGTACTGGTGTCCCTCCAACGATTGCCCTTCCGGGATTTCACCGCTGAGGAGTTCCTTGGTCGCAGGTTGACGACCTGTCGCGGCGCCGGCGGGCTGCGTGAGCGTTTTTCAGGGAAGCAGTCTCACTCTCGGCCAAGATGGCTGATGCGTGCGTTTATGTTGGCGAGGGCGCGGACGTCGATTCGAAAGCGAAGCCAACTCGATAGCGGACACGCCGGGGCCGTTTGACGGCCCTTCGGGCCTCGCGACAACACGAAACACCTCACTGCTCACTGCTTACTGATGTCAGTCATTCGTGCGGTCGCGCGTTGAGTCTTCCCGCAGTTGATGCCGACTGCCCAGTTACGACGACTGCAACCAGTGCTCAGGGCCAGCGAAACCGCCGCGCCACCTGCGAGTGTGCCGAAAGCTGCGCCTGCTTGGGTTGTGTCTGTTCCCAGTCATTCGCTACAGAGGTCAGGTTGGGATGATTAAGCCTGCCAAGGTGCTTAGGTTATCCAAGTAGTAATCAAGAAAGGACTCCGGCGGTAAGGTGCCTGGAATTGTCATCGAGAGAAATCCGCCAACAGTAAGATTGGGCGGGTATGATCCCGATAGTTTCGACCGAACTAGTTGCTTGAACTGTTCCTGCGAATGTTGTGACGAATGGGCAAGTGCGTTTCTTATGGTTATCATTTCTTCAAACAATAGCCTTCTGCCGCTCAGAGCGTCCGTGTAAGGCTTGCCATCAACAAAATATTTCTTTGCTCTGTCTTTTAATTGGTTCCACTTGTACCAGTCTGTATAGTTTCTGTCTCCGACGACAGCCAGCACTGCTAACTTTTTCGTTGTGGGTTTCACAAGTCGCTTAGGCCTAGCACCAACAGGCGGTCGCAGCCCCAAGAGATAAAGAACAAAAGACTGTTCAAGAAATGTCTCAAGTGCAATAAAACCCCTAAGAAAAGCTAATGCGGTCACGGTTTCTTTGTGGCGGTCCGAAAACTTAGGGACTCCGGGAGGAAAAGAGACACCGACCCACTTCTGAGATGCGGCCGCAAGTCGCTCCATCGCGGTGAGCGTGCTCTCCAACCTAACCAAGACAGTTCGTAATTGTGCTTGGGCCATTATGACGACGGTCCACTACACCGCTCGTAGTATGAGGTTCGAAATGTAGTCGAACATGAGAATCCGATTCTTAGCATGCACCCAGTGCTTGTCATAAGCGTCGAAAAACTCGCGTTCAGATTTGGTTAATGGGTCCGATTTTTGCCCAGCCTCTTCTTGTGCTGTCCTGACTTTGACAAAGATATCGTCAACGGTCTCCAGGGCGACCCTAACTTTGTCATACATTGCAGGCTTCAATTCAACGCGATCAACTTTAGTTTCTGGTATTTCGAATTGCATGTGGTAAATGACACATGTCAGCGGATACAGGAGCCGCCGTGAGCGAAAACTCGATTTTGGAAACGACTCCTTTAGAACAGATCCGATTAAGTCGAAAACGTCTGCGAACCGTTTCTCCTTCTGTTTTCGTGCCGGTAGGTTCTCGTCATAGTTCCGGTAAGCATTGTCAATTACTCGCTTATCACCGGCGCTCACGCCCTCTGTCATGGCCAGGAGTATCTCCGACGTAAATTCGGCTTCTGCCATCCTGAGAATTTGCTTATCGGTGAAGATCTCGTTCTTCTGCCAAAATGGCATGAACTTGTATGCTAACGCGTAGGCCGCGGCACGAAACTCACCGAAATACTTAGCGTGTCTTAATTCCTGATAGTTCAGCGTTGTTGAGTACGTATTCAGTCGGGCAAAAATGTCATGTACCTCCTCGTCAGCCATTTCCTCAAGCAGATCAATTGCGAACTTGTAGCCGTTGATATCCCCTTTCGCGTCATCGTCCATGCCCTTGAACGATTTTCCGCCATAATCCTCGTTGTGGGTTCGACTTATTTTGAACCCGTCGTCGAGAAACAACAGGACGGACTTGATTCGTTGTTGTCCGTCCACAACCTCTCTGATTAGGCGCTTCGTTTTCGGATTTGACGCTATTCTCATATAGAGTTTGGGTATGGGCTTTCCCCGAATTATCGTGTCAATCAAATAAGATCTTGCTTTGTTGCTCCACACATCCCGTCTTTGAAACTTAGGCTGAAGGACTAGCTCGCCAGTCTTGTGCCACTTAGCAAGCTCTTCAATTGTCACCAAGAGCGTGTCGAACTGTTGTTGCATCGCTTACTCCTTTGGAGGTATTTGTGGCATATTCTTACGTTCATGTGCAGGGCCTGACGGCATCCTCGGGCTACTTTTGTGATCAATTAGAAATCCGCATGGACAATTGAGGAATGCCACGATTCCGCGCGGTATATAGCACATTCACTGCCTGAACCTAAAGAGAAATTCCTTGCTGTTAATCTGACGGAATGAGAAGTTCAGAATCACGACTAACAAGCTTGAGGCTTGCCACAGCGAGAGGCGCGCTGTACCACGCTGACTGTTTGGACTTACTTGCAGCAACAAAAGACAAATCGGTCGATTGCATTTTCGCAGATCCGCCGTTCAATTTAGGAAAACAATATGGATCTGAGAAAGCCAAAGACGAAAGATCGAAGATTGACTATGGACACTGGACTAGAAGATGGGTGTCAGAATCCGTCAGAGTTTTGAAACCCGGTGGAAGTCTATTCATCTACCACATACCTAAGTCGCTAATCGATATCGCGAGTTACTTAAACAACTTCGACGAAATGGAGTTTAGAAATTGGATTGCGATCAAAATGAAGAACGGGTTCCCGTCTCGGAACCGATTACATGCGGCGCATTACGGAGTGCTGTACTACGTGAAACGAGGTCGAAGATCGAAATTCCGTGTCGTTCGATATCCGTCCCCAACCTGCCGGCATTGCCACAAACTACTGCGCGACTATGGCGGATATATCCAGAAGTATCCAACAAATGGCGATAATATTCCATTAATACGCATTGCCGATGTTTGGGACGATATCAATCCCAATATTCATCATAAGAATCGACCGAAAAGTATCAACGAATTGCCTTCCGTGATACCTGAACGGGCCATTCTGATGGCAACAAAAAAGGACGACCTCCTGTTAGATCTATTTGTCGGCGGCGGAAGCAGCTTGAGTTTGGCTGAACGGTATGGGCGATATTGGGTTGGCTCTGAGATTGGCAGTACAGCCCATGCGCGAGCTAGAATCTTGAAGGAATCGAAAGCGCGCAAAAGAGTTCGAGTTCCGAGCAAAATCAATCGACTCTTCAAGTAGTGACTCCCATTAACCCAAAACTGGAGTCAGGCCTGCGATTTTTGCGATTTCGGGGACTTGAATAGTCTAGGTTACCGGCGTCGCAACGATTGAGAATCGCAAAGGTCGCAGGCCTGACCCCGATCTGGCTACTCAGCGATCGGGTTAGTCCGCATAGAGAACATCGTGTCTGGTGTAAGTCGGCGAAATCCAATTCTTCAAATAGAGCAAGCAATTGTGTTTGCATTGCTCTACCGTCGGTGATATAAGGCCCACATCCTAACTTCGTCCTCCTCAGGAAGGGCTTACAAATGCCCCAGGTTCCAAACAAAATAGCCGCGAGTTAGATTCGGGGAGTCTCATATGTCTATCAGCTCTGGATTAAGCTCACACATTGATACAAGATTACTGGATCCTGCCGAAGACACTATTCTCCGTCATCTCGGTCGAACATGGTTCGTTTCGTCTGTAAGCGTCGAACGCTTTAAGGGAAACACGTATGCCCATGGTTTTCTTAAGCCCTCGCATTTGTTTACGAACTCTTTTCTGTTGGAGAAAGAGATTTTGTTCATCTTTAGTCCCAATTCGGAGTTCGACCTTAGAGCGCTCGACTTTGCCGATTTTATGATTCAGCGCAATCCAAATCGGCTCGATAGACTTTGTGCGATTGTCATCAGTCGGGACTTACAGATAATCAATAAGATGAGAAAGAGAGGAATCGACGATCCTGAATCCCGATTCATCATCCCTTTTACATACAGTGAGCTTTATGCCGGTTCTGCCAAAAAGGATGCTACCGCATCCGTTTATATCAGTCGCTTTAATGAATTCTTTTACTCGCGCGATTTGTTTGCCTTCACTGGTCCCCTACACAATGTTGCCCACTTTTTTGGTCGCAAACAAGTCATCGGCGATCTATACAATAAGTACCGACAAGGCGAAAATGCAGGTCTCTTTGGGCTACGGAAGATAGGCAAAACCTCTGTTCTTTTTGCGGTAAAACGGCGGCTTGAATCGCGTGACGATCCGGTCTTGTTTGTGGATTGCCAATTCCCAGCTGTGCATGGGAAGAGGTGGTACAGACTACTCCAGTTCATTATTGATCGTTTGGTGAAACAGTTTAGGCTTTCGAAGTCCGTGAAGATTCACGCGGATTTGTACAATGCAGATAATGCGGCAGAGTTGTTCGAAGAAGATTTAAGCGAGATACATCGAGCGTTGCATAAGAGACGCCTGTTGCTGATCCTCGATGAGATAGAACAAATAACTTTTGAAACTTCTGTGTCGGCACATTGGACAGAGGACACAGACTTTCTTCTCTTCTGGCAAACACTCCGCGCCGTGTTTCAGAACAACCCGAGTGTGTTTTCTTTCATAGTGGCAGGAATAAACCCAACGTGTATTGAAACCCCAATCGTTAAGGGCCACGATAATCCCATCTTTAGTTTAGCTGAGGCCAGATATCTAGAGTTTTTTAATGTTAAAGGGGTGAAGGAAATGGTTTCGTATATTGGTAGGTATATGGGACTTCTATTCGATGAAGAAGTATTCACACATCTTACTGAGGATTATGGTGGCCATCCGTTTCTTATTCGTCAGGTTTGCAGTTGTATCAGCAACAGTATTGAGCACGCGCGGCCCTACACTATAACGCCTCACGCATATAGATTCGAGAGGAAAGCGGTTGATATACACGTGAAGAAGAATTTGAAAGCGATTCTAGAAATACTTGAGGACAGGTACAAAGATGAATATGAGCTTCTTGAGGTGCTTGCTGTGGGCGATCAACAGACATTCGACTATTTTGTTAGGCAATCTCCATCTATTGTTGAGCACCTCATCGGGTACGGACTTATTAAGGAATACAAGAACAAGTGGTTTTTCAAAATGAAAGTAATTGAAGAATTTATTCAGGAGAATACTCGGCGGAACAAAGCGCTGGCAACTAAAACGGACAAATGGCAAGACATCACTGCCAAGCGAAATACCTTAGAGCTGGCGCTCAGAAATTCGGTAAAGCGAATACTGAAAGCACACTTTGGCAATGCCGCCAAAGAAACGTTTTTGCAAGTGATAAGTCCGCCAGCGCGCAAGGAGCGACTCGCTGAGCGAAGTCAGGATGAGATTTTCGATGGTAAAGCAGAATTGTATTTTGAAGACTTACGGAAAATTGTATTAAAGCACTGGGACAACTTTGGGAAGACTTTCGGCGAAGATCGATTTACTTTTGATCAGTACATGAGATTCATAAACGACAAAAGGGCCGATGCTCACGCTAAGGATTTAGGTGATGATGATTTGGCCTTACTTCATATTGCCTGCAACTGGCTTCAGTCCCGCGCCGATGAATTTCTGAAATAAACCGAGGTCAGGCCCTCGATCTTTCGATTCTAAAAAGGCGGCTCCGCGATCATTCAACAATACAACGGTGGCGAGTGACAGAGAATCGCAAATCGCAAGCCTGCCGCGAGTCTCCGTTTCTAAGGAGAAAGATTGTGCCCTTCAACCAAGGCGTTAAGAAGTTAATCGTAATAGACAAGACTACCGGCAAGCCTCGGCCTTGCGTGATGTGCGGCAAGACTTATCCATTACCGGACGCGGTTCACATAATTGACCAGCAGGAATGGAAAAAAGCATCGGAGAAGGGACATGATAGCAAGGACAATGGAATTCCCTTATGCCCCAACTGTCATAGAGTCTTTGACGAAGTTCTCAAACCTTTCCTGTATCGGGCGCTGACCAAATACGGGTGCCAAAATCTCCCTAAGGGCTGGTCGAAAAGTAATAAGATTCGGGTTAGTGAACGAGACCTAGGTTTAGGAGAGTGACAAAGCGCGTGTCTGCGGCCGCTACGCGGCTCGTTGGCCTGGATGGCACAATCACGGGTGAGACTGGCGGGACTTGCGTGGCGGTGAGCATACACGCACATTGCTATTTCCGAGCAACTCGTACGCAAGAACCTTCGCTCCATATGGTGGCTGGATCCCGTCAGGCGCCATTCGCCGCAATTTTTGCAAAGCCAGAAAGTGAGCCACGCCCAGCGGATATTCCTTGCCCGCAGGATTCATAGTCAGATAATCAGCCAACACTGAGAAGAAGTCCCCAGCTAAGTCCCTATCGACTTTGGCTGCAGTGGCGATGACGGTGGAGACGCCACGTGAGTTCAGTTTTTGTACGATCGCCGAAGTGCCGGGTGCGCCAGTCGCGCAGCCGTTCACAACAGCTACCGAAGGTATCTTGAAGCGCCGCTCGATGCCTTCTGAGCCGAGTCGGGGACTCTCTCCGAAGTACAAAGAATTACTGTCCTGGTGCGCCAGGATGAACAGTGAAACGGGCGCCGTTTCATCGACGTCTGCTCCCGCCCAGTCGATGAAAGTGGGTATCGCGCTAATCTCCGTAAACTGCCACTTTGCATACCAATCAGAAAAGTGTTTGCGGGCATCGGTGAGTTCTGGCGGGACTCCGGATGCACTAGCCGGAGGGGCGACCACGACCCAGTTTGCAATGCACTTTAAGTACGGTTGATAGTCCTGAATCTCCATTGGCGTCTGAATCCGAAAATGAAAACCAAGAAAGTCCTTCCGGCCATTGATATTGTGAACCATTAATCCAAGTGGAATTAGGAATGGAGGGTCGTCCCGATCGTTTGATAGCACGCGGATAAAGATCGAGGGTGGATTAGACGGATCGTCTCCATCCGGATGGCTGCGAATGAATTCGGCGAACGCCACGCGGGCCTCGGTCGCGTTGGGCGTGGGAAACAACAAGTTATAGAGCTCTGAGCCAACCGGGATCAACGCACTTTCGTTTGTGGCACGATCAAAATTAGGAAGTAACGTTTGTTGAAGATAGTCCCTTATTTCTTTGGCACTCTTGGTTAGGATCCAATTCACATACTTACCGTCAGGCCACGCATTGTCGCGAAACACGCCGACCGTGGTAGAGGAATCGAGTTCGATGAAGTGAAGCGCGGCATCGGGCTTCATGGCAAAGGCCTGTTGTTGAGCCGCTGCGCGTATTGGGTCAATCCCCGACAGCGAATCGCGCAGCGCCTCGACGGTATCGCATTTTTCTGCGCCTTCAGCGTTTCTTGTCAGACACAACGGGATAGACACTTCGTCTATGGGAACAACACCATCCGCCCAGAGCGCAATTGCCACAGCACCCATGCCCTCGCGAGAACGGGTGCGGAGATTCACGGAGACTCGTCCAAAACTGAAATCGACATCGGGCGTTTCCTTCAAAATCTCAAATGGTTCTCGAGTAACATTGACGCCCTTTTTCAGGGCTCTGCGCAGCCGCTTGAGATCAACGCGGAGTGTTTTGGCCCGATCCATCGTCGCCAACGGCTCAAAATATTTTTCGTCTGGGATTATGACCAGCTTGAGGTCCATATCGGGCGCGTTCGATTTCAGCAACCACTCTTGTAATTTCGGCCCCACTCCCCTGCTATAGGTTTCAGCACCGTTGCTATAGGCAAACGCAGCGAGATCTAAAATCAGTGAATAATTCTTGCCGCCGGGTTCCAGAAACTTAACCGGCGAAAAGCTCGGCGAAGGCGACGCCGGCTCCGTCCACGCGTTCCATGTCAACTTTACGGATGCACCTCCAGCGGACACTGAAACGGTCTCGCTGGCGTTTCCGATTGACATCGCTATGTCGATCGTCTTGGATTGACTGAGGGAGACAATGACGTTTGATTCTTTATATTCCTTGAATCCCGGACTGAATACGGTTAGATCGTAGTTACCTGGCGGTACCGAGATGGCAAACCTCCCGGATTCGTCGGTCGTTATCTGCCGGACGGCTCCAGTGTCCCGATTCTTGATTGTGACCGTGGCATTTGCGACGGCGGCTCCTGAGGGATCTCTTACGCTACCCGAAAGGTCGACGTTAGTGGTCTGCGCTGCCACGAGGAAACAGAGGACCGCAAACATAGGGCCGAGTTTTAGCGCGAATCTAATCATGGCGTGGTATCAATCGCATGCATCCGCCAGGGACCACGCACCACCGCTTTGTTTCCAATAGCGGAGTGAACTCTGAGGTGTTGAGGAATAGGGTGGCACAACTACGACCGGATAACAGGGAGGCAGCTCTTCGGGTTCTAGTTTAAGCACGTCCTTTACCGTCAGGTTTCTTTCCTTCATATAGCGCTGTAATTGCTCCTCGGAGATTGTCCTTTGCCACGCGCCGGTGTTTACCACAATTGGTCGCCAGCGCGAGTCGGAATGTTCGAAGGGGGAGTATGACGATTCCGGGAGGTGAGTGTGGCTGAAGACAAACAGGCTGAAAGGTTGGCGAAAGCCCCCAGCCGTACGCAGCCTTGTGATCGTAATTTCAAGGTACTTCATAAAGATCGAGTCACGAGATCTCGTAAGCGCCGCAGCGATTGCTCCAAGATTCTTTTGCGGACAGACTGTCACCCGAGGTGGTCGCTGATTTTTCGTGTCATCACTGACCATGGCAGCGCGAAGACTGCAAATGCCCTGTATTTCTTCATCGGACAACTCGGAAATCTTAATACCCAGACTACGCTCTTTTAGAGACTCTTCGACGGCGACGTGCAGGGGGTCACCATTAGGAACCGATTCCGCAAAGAAATGATCGCCGCCTTTTCGGATCGTCTTGATGTCCCACTCCGGGCCTCTCTCGCTGCCGAGAGATTGGACCAGTTGAGTGAGCGAGCTTTGGGTTAAATAAAAGCGCAGGAATTTTCCGATGTCTTTAACCAGACCGGTGGTGCCTTCCGCCGCCATACCGTACTTAATGCCCACACTGTCACCCATGATGTTGTCGATGATTGGATACTTAACCTCGAACTGGTTATAGAAACTCTGTACCAGTTGTTCACCCCAGGGCCGCTGAAGATACGCGATACCGCCCTTTACTACGAAGGGGGTGGGCCAATTGGAGAATAGGTTTACATCGTTTCCGATCTGATGGCCGTGCTCCGCATAGAGCAATCCATCGGACGATACCCAATAGCCGTTGGTTGGTATCTTCACACGATCAGCCGGAGCACCGATCGCCTTCAAGACTTCAGCGGCGACTTTTGGGAAAGCCAAAGCAGCGTCGTGATTCCCGGGGACGATGAAGACGGTATTGTTACCGGCGACCGCAAACGATCGGATTGATTTGAGTTCATCCTTATGCGCTGCGAGAACTACGTTAAGACGATTTAGTGCGTCTGCTTCAGTGCAGCCCAAGTCTTTACTTGAATAAATGCAGTCGTTCTGCAACGACTGCCACAACTCAAAAGTATCACCGTTGAATATTAGATCGGTCTTTCCCTGACCTTCGCGATTTAGTTCTTCCAGAAATAGCTTGAACTCCGGGCCCCATCGAGCATCTTCGTAAGGGTGCCATCTGCCGTCCGCTGTTTTGCCAACTCCAAAATGGGTATCACTAACGAAAGCGGTGTAGCGGTTATTTTGTGCAAAAGTGATCGTTGCTACGGTCATGAGCACAAATCCAATTGAAATGGCTCTAGCAAAAGTAGTCATGACTATTCCCCCGGTGAGTCGTTAGAGTGCTCGGCTTTGCGCTAATGGAATGTATCTCGCTGCTCGGCGGGCAAAAACGGTTGGCAGAAGAAACTCCTATCTCAGTAGCAATAAATCTTCGCATGAGTTTTTGCATAAAGTAGCAAGTGTGAGCCCCATCAACGCACGACGCGGCAGTCGGATGCTACTTCTGGCTCAGTGGACTGTCAAGATCAATTACCAGCCACTCAGGCGCAACTCCTGCTCGGAGTTCGTAAGCTAAACGCGGACACTGCATCCGCACGGAGTAGATGAACACTTCTCGCACGGCACGGTGAGGAACTACGGGGGAATTGTCGAAGCGCAGCATCTGCCGGCCACTGATCCCCACGATCTCCGCTGCGATTCTCGATTCTCGAGCGCGCTATCCAACCAGAAGGTACCTTTTGCCCACCCCGCGGCCCTTAAGCCAATGACTACTCCGCCGCTCCCCGAACAGATCGAACTCCATCGCGACCGCATGTGGCGCCGCGACGAAGACCTCCGCATTGAAAGCGCTGTTGACGCCGAACGTTTCATCGAAGACGTGGGCTTTGCAAATACGCTGACCGAATTCCCGTCGCGCAGGTCCATCGTTGTACATCGCGGTGTGCGGCGGCGATGCTAGTTTGCCCCGCAGCAATCAGAACGAGGCAGAAGGACGAAGAGACGCGCCTCACCTGGCACCTCAAGGACAAAGTCATGCGCCGCGGTCGCGTTTACTATGCGAAACTCGCGGGCGGTTGCGCGATGTTTGTCGCACTACGCTTAATAAGCCATTTTGCCGCAGGTTTGCATCTCCAATTCCCAGCCAATTATTTCGCCAACCTGAAAGCTTCAAGCTTTTTCATAGCGGCGAATTGATGCTCTTCGGTCGGATGCGCGTAGCGCAAGACCATCTGTATGCGCGAATGTCCGAGCATCGCGGCGAGCGTAACCAGGTCAATCCCGGCCATGGCTCCGCGAGTCGCCCAAGTATGACGAAGATCCTAGAGTCTAAGTGCCGGAATCGGACTCTCGTTTGCTTCGGATCTGATGCGGTTGATTCGCGCCAGAGTGCCAACGTGCGCGCGATTCACTTTGATTGATTGGTTGGTCGGTCGCTCGACCGGGAAAGACAAAATCGTTTCGATTCCGATCCGGCGCCTCCAATCTAGTCAAAGCTGGGGTTGTGCCATATTTGGAAATTCTCTGCGCGCCTGTGCCATGCCTCGGTTTTCCTCTGCGGTAAAGTCTTTCAGTCCGTTATTAACCGCAGAGGGCGCTGAGGTCTTCGCAGAGGAACGCAGAGAAAGCCGAAATGGGGCATCACTACCAAAGCTGGCGTAGTGCTCCGTTAGGTTCCAACGGAGCATTACCAAAGTTGACTTAAACTCGATTAAGCGACTTGCCATAATGCTCGTGGCAGATTACCACTTAGAGTCAAGGAGCGGAATAATGACATTCGCAAAGGCAAAAAAGGTGAGCACGGCAGACAAAGAGAGAATGCATTTTCGTCTAAGTCCCGACATTAAGGCGCGGGTGGCTAGGGCTGCAGCCATCACTGGCCAGGGGCTAACCGATTTCGCCGTCTCTGCGCTCAGCGAAAGAGCCAACGAAATTCTGGAGCGACACGATACCGTGACGCTTGATTCCGAGGACTATAGTTTCTTCCTTAAATCGCTGGACCGTAGCAAGAAGCCGTCGAAGTCATCTCGCGCTGCTGCCGCTCGCTACCGGCGAGGCCGACGGGAAGGTGTGAGACATCGCCTTGCTGGTTGAACCAATCTCCAGAAGTCACGTCCGGAAGCGCTTCGACTGTGGAGATAAAGAAGTCACACGCTTTCTACAGGAGCAGGCTCTCCAGGACCAGGAGCGGGACCTCAGCCGCACGATGGTTCTGGTAGACGAGCAAGTCGAGCCCACCCGCATCGTTGGATATAACACTCTGTTGATGGCTCAAGTGAAACAGGAAGAAATACCCGGCGACCGCCCCCGCATCAAACGCGCCATCCCTGTGATCCGTCTCGGTCAACTGGGCATTGATCCTGAATTTCAGGGTCGGGCTATGGCGAGCTGATGCTGATGGACGCTCAGGCTCGGATTGATGAAATATCAAGGAAGACGGGCGTTCGCGCGATGATGCTCGATGCCCGAAATGAAAAGCTCGCTCGTTGGTACGAGAGATACGACTTCATTCGCTTTCCTGATCAGTTCCGCATGTTTAAGAGCATCGACGCTATTCGCGCACTGAAACTGATCTAAAATCGTTGATGAGGAAGTTGATTTCGCTACGCTGTAGGTGAACGATGCGAAACAATCGAAAGCGACGACCGACGCATCCTGGCGAAATTCTGCGGGAGGATGTCTTGCCGGCAGCAGGCTTGACGCAGGATAAGCTCGCGCGCTTGCTTGGCGTCTCGCGACGAACTGTGAGCGAGATACTACACGAGCGCAGACCTGTTACTACCGACATGGCGCACCGTTTGGCGCGCGCCTTCGGCACGTCGCCGGAGATGTGGCTGGGGTTACAGCAGGACGTTGATCTCTGGGACACGCATCACGCTCGCCGTGCAGAATACGATCGCATTAAGAGGGTTCCAACGTCGAAAGTGGCGTGAGGAAATTCGTCATTTCAACTGTGGGGACTCTTGTGGAGGCTCTGCGATGATCCTGAGTGTTAACCGAACTTATTGCCAGATTGTTTCCCAGGCACACCCGATCGCATAATTGCCACATCCAGACGCAAAGCACGAACTGCTCAGTACATCGGCGCTCCACAGGTCCGTACCGACGCAATTGACACCAGCTCCGCCACACCATCCAAATGTGCAGTTGGCCCAGGCTCGAAGGCGTGCTGGCCCGCCTTGAACATAGCTGGCGGGAACAAAGCCGATGACACTTGAAGGGTTCGCTCGATGCACCTCAATAGACAGTAACTGCTGATCTAACGGAACACCTAAATCAACATTGGTAAACATCCCCGGCTCTGCAATAGGGGGCTCTACGACGCCGTCGTAGACGGGAGCCTCATATATTTCGTCCCAAGCGTAGAGATTAGGCTCTGGCATGATCAGCACTGACTCAGCCACATACTCGCCGACGATGTTGCCGCCACTATCATACAGGTCGGAAATAACGACACCCTGCCATTCCATATCCAGGCTCAGAACGGGCACGAAGATTATCTCTATGGAGTCGCCACTAATTGCTGACTGCTGTTCAAAACCAATATTCTGAAACAATCGTGGACGATTGTTGATCGCTGCCTTTAATGAACCTAGCGAGCCGTTGATGGCGAATGAGGCATCGACCTTTGGCGTTCGCTTCTTGTCCTCAAGGAGCTTAAGTGCTGCGCGCACATTCTTACTGGTCTCTTTCAGTTTCCTAACCTTGGCGGCGACCTCAGACCCTTTCTTAACCTTGAAATCTTTGCCTGCCCTGCGCAAAGGTCGCTTTTCCCGCCTTTGCGGCTTGATTTGCTTCTTTTGTGACTTGGTTGACTGTACTCTGGCATCCGCGTACGGAGCAACCAACATTCCCGTGGTGAAAGCAATTAGAACGAATATGGCGATCACTGTTCGCTTTGCAAGCAGTCTCATATCTACCTCTCCTTTTTGCGAAAGCTAACGAAATGCAGCTTGCAACTACTATTCCTGCCCAAGCGTGTTTGTCAGACCAGAGTGGTCGGATGAATTCCGATCGCCGCCTCCAAAACCCTATCAATAACTTACAGTTAGATGCATCAGCGCGGAATGCCTGAATTCATGTGCAAAGACCTTTATTCATCAGGTTCAAAGGAATGACTGGCGTTAATGAAACCCGTTCGTTTTTGTTACTTCGGCCAGGCGCTTGCGCAAGTATTGCTGCTCGATCTTGTTTGTGGTTAGCGAGAGGGCGCGCGTGTAGGCGGCTGTTGCTTCCTCCCAACGATTCAACCTTCTCAACAGATCAGCGCGCGCGGCGTGAAATAGGTAGTAGGTTTCAAGTTTCTTCCCCGAGTTCGCTTCGTCGATCAAACTTAGACCCTTTTCAGGTCCTTCGCTGATCGCGACTGCCGCCGCGTGGTTCAAAGCTACGATCGGCGATGAATTGATCCTCATCAGCTCTTCGTACAGTGCGACAATTTGCGTCCAGTCGGTTTCTTCAGCCGTTTGCGCTTCCGCATGAACCGCCGCAATAGCAGCTTGAAGTTGATAGATTCCGACCCGACCCAACAGAAGCGCTGTCTCAACGAGTCTCAACCCTTCTTCTATCTCGCTGCGATCCCAAAACGAGCGAGCCTGCTCTTCCAAAGTCACGAGTTCGCCACGGTCATTCATGCGGGCGTTGCGTCGCGAGTCCTGCAAGAGCATCAGTGCGAGCAGACCAACATTCTCCGGCTCATTCGACAGCTCGCAAAGCACGCGACCCAAACGGATCGCTTCTGCGCAGAGATCTCTGCGGACGAGACTGTCGCCTGCCGTAGCTGAATAGCCTTCGTTGAAGATCAGATAAATAACAGCTTGGACCGCCCCTAGACGCTCCGGTAGGACTTCGATCCCCGGCACTTCGTAGGGAATCTGAGCGAGACGAATTTTGCTTTTGGCCCTCACCAACCTCTGGGCGAGAGTCGGTTCCGACAACAGAAAAGCTCGGGCAATCTCCGTCGTGGTGAGCCCTCCCAGAGTCCGCAGCGTAAGAGCAACCTGCGCTTCCCGATTTAACGATGGGTGGCAACAGGTAAAGATCAAGCGAAGGCGGTCGTCTGGATATTCCACGGTTTCCTCGACCAATGCCGGTTCGTCGAAAGGATGTAGTCTCTGCGTTTCGTATTCGAGTTCCGCTTGCTTATCACTCTTGGTCTTCTCCCGGCGCACCGCATCGAGCAGCTTTCGTTGCGCTACTGTTGTCAGCCACGCGCCCGGATTTCGCGGCCTACCATTTTTTCCCCAGGTCGCCGCGGCGGAAGCAAACGCTTCTTGCAACGCATCTTCCGCTAAATCAAAGGACCCGGAGCGACGGATCAAAGTTGCGATGATCCGGCCGTACTCTTCGCGAAAGACCTGCCCAAGTGTCTCGGCTGGCTGCGACATGCCGGCGAGAGTTACACACTCTGTGGGTGCGCGCAACCGGCAGCCCGTTCCCGACAACGGTGAGCAACAGCTAGTCCAGGCGACGCGCGGGTTATGCCGCCGCTTCCGCCGACCTCTCGACAATGGGTCGCACTTCGATAGTGCCAATGCGTGCCGACGGAATCCGGGCGGCTATACTCGTCGCCTCATGGAGATCCTTCGCCTCGATCAAATAGTACCCGCCGAGTTGTTCATGCGTCTCAGCAAACGGACCATCTGTGATCAGTTCTTTGCCATCGCGCACGCGGACGTTGCTGGCGGTGGCGATGGGATGCAATTGTGAGCCGCCCAGATAATTCCGGCTGGCTTTGATGTCTTCGGTGAACTGCATGTAATCGCTGTAAATCTTGCCCTGCTCGCTTTCGCTGAGCTTCGCCCAGGCCTGCTCGCTGTCATAAATCAGCAACATGTACTTCATTTCTTTTGTCTCCTCCGGATTTTCGTTCGATTGAAGGTCCCGCTTTCAACCCTACGACGGATGTAAGGCTAAGGATCGACACTCAGCGTCTTGGAAAAAATGTTTATTCGGCCTTAAGGTCGAAAAAGAACTAAGCGCAGGACGCAAGTTGCCCCAGTGACGTTGGTTGGCCGAATGAGCTTGCCGACA
>Ga0207646_10001016_pt1 | contig 35874 bp, 43 predicted proteins | sample KBSK5502metaG_FD_184343 | JGI IMG/M metagenome (GOLD analysis project Ga0207646, IMG submission 184343) | Corn, switchgrass and miscanthus rhizosphere microbial communities from Kellogg Biological Station, Michigan, USA - KBS K5-50-2 metaG... | ecosystem: Host-associated > Plants > Roots >... | reverse complement strand
CCAACTGCTTTTCCTTCTCCGCGAGACGGGCCAGCAGCGCCTCGGCGTCCTGCTGGGACTGCACGGCGGCGTCGCGGGCGGCCTTGGCCTCGGCTTGGGACCGCTCGACCGCGAGCTGGGCCTGGTTGCTACGGAGGACGACCCCCAGCTCGGCCAACTCCCGCTTGTACTCCGACCGCTGGAGCCGTAGCTCGCGGGCCTTGGCCTCCATCGCCAAGGCGTCGGCCTCGGCTGCCGCGATCAACCGCTGCAACTCGGCGGCGCGGGCGGTACCCTGCTCTATCGCTTGCATCGCGTCCATCATTTCTCCTCGCGTGTGAAAGCGGAATTCTTCAAGGCCCCGGTGTCCACTGGCACCAGCGGCTGGCTCTTGCTCTGGAGGAACAACCCGCCCAGCAGCAGCGACTTGGCCAAGTCCTTGGTCTGCACGTAGGCCCGGCGGATCACCTCGGCTATACCCTTCGCGTTCTCCCGCAGGGGCTGCTCCAGGTACTTGGCCTGCCCGACGGGGTGGCGGGCTTGCAGGTTCTCGTGGACGTAGATGGCGTAGTTCTGCGTGTAGCCGACGATGACGCTGGCCCGGTGCGGCCCCTTGGCCAGGGCTTGCAGCTTGGCCTTGACGTTCGCCACTCTTTCGACCCTCGCCATCACGTCTTCCCCGGCATGGTGGTGCGGAACCGTTTCAACCCCAGCTCCCTGCGGACCGCCCTGCCCTTGATGTCCTTGGCGGTGTGGGAGGACACGACCTCCATCAGGTCCCCGGCCGGCGACCACTCGCTGCCGGTGCCCGTCCCGGTCCCGGCGTCCTCGGCCCAGAGGTCGGCGTAGCCGCCCTCCCACATGATCGAGTGCACGGCTATCTCCCGGTCCACGGCTACTACCGCGTCCACAGCCACCGTGTTGCCGTCCGGGTCCAGCCGCTGCGTCTGCGTGTTGACCCAGCGGACGTTGATCTCCACCGACTGGGCCGCCCGCTTCTGCTCGCCGTAGTCGTCGAACCCGCTCGCTTCCCAGAGCAGGGCCAGCTGGCACAGGGCGTCCACCTCGATGTCGGGCATCAGTCGCGGTCCACGTAGTCGGTCTGGGCACTTTTCCGCTTGCCAAGCCAGGTGAAGCTGGCCCTCGCCCCCTGGCCCTGGGCTATCGCGGCGAGGCAGCCGGTGTAGTCCATGCTGATAGCCGCCTGCCCGTACTTGGTCCCTTCCAAGTACATCCCCGTCTGGCCGTGGGCGGACATCGAGGCGGACAGCGTGCTCTTGGAGGCGAAGCCTTGGTCCATCGTCTGGTAGAAATGGGCGGCCACGTACCGCTCCAACATCTCCAGCTCGTCGGCCGTCAGAGCCGAGCCCCCGTCCACGGCGCAGTCCTCGACGCGGTCTATCAGCAGCGCCGCCGTCTCCATGAACGCGGTCAGGCTGGGGGCGTTGACGGTGTCGTAGTTGACCCCGAGGAGGGCCTGCACCGCAGCCGAATTGGTCCTGAGCGTGACGGCCATGTTTGGTCCTTAAAACGGTGGGGAGCGCCCCAATACCGGTTACCCAGTAGTGGACTCCCCACCGGGTCGAGAGGGAGCACGTGAGCCCCCACTCGGCTAGCCCAGCAGCTTCTTGATCAGGTCCGCCAGCAGCGGCAGGAGCTTGATGAGGACGTTACCAGGCAGCGCTTGGCTCCCCTCGGGGCAGCCACACGTCGCCTGTTCGAGGGCGTCGGCCATCGCCGTGGCCTCCTCGGGCATCAGCGCCGGGGCCGACGGAGCCCTCGCCGCCTGCACCTCGGACATCGACACCGTAATGCCCCAGATGGACATCAGCGTCGTGACCAGCTTGATAAAGTCGCGGTCCGTAGCAAATGCTCGGAGCGCCGAGATCGTAGCGAGAATCTTCTGGAACATGCTGCTCCCTCCTCCTGGTGGTTGCGGCGGCGGAGGCGGCGGGTCCGGCTCCACAGCCAGTGGGTAGAACTTGCCCGCGTACTCTCCGTCCAAACTATCGATGACCGCCCCGCCCCGTATCGGCTGGCCGTCTACGGTGATGCTACCCGGCAGCTGGTAGCACATGATCGAATCCTGATCCGCATTCGGGGTGCTGCGGATGGAAGCCTGTGATAGTGGAGTCAAGACCTGCTGGATGGTCATAGCCGGGGACCAGCCCTGCGTCTGTTGGAAATAGGCGATGGTCTTATTCCTGTCCAACCGGGCGATCAGCTCCTCCCGCATGTGCTCGTGCGGGAACCCGAGCGTGTGGCCGAACTCGTGGCACACCACGCGGTCGTACTCGCGGTCGGGCGTCAAGATTGTAAACCCTCCCAAGTTCATCGTCGGTTGGTTCCTGGGGATGCTCAGGACGTCGGTGCCGAGGTAGGACCAGTAGCCGTCGCTCGGGTCGCGGTTGATCCGCACCTGCGGGTCGGTGTTGGTCAAGACGAATGAGATATTACAGTACTGGCTCCACTTGTTCGCGTAGAGCAGGATCTTTCGCTGGGTGTCCGGCGGCGTGCTATCGAACGGGAAGCCGCAGGTTAGTTTAATGCCCGTGCTCGGCCACTGCTTGCGCGTCAGCAGGGCGAGACGCCCCGGTGTGAGGATTTCGTTGTCGTCCCTCGGCTGGCCCTCCACCAAGGCCCCCAGCACCTGCTCCATCAGGCCCCGGATCAGGTCCAGTACCTTGCCGGGGCTGACGCGGTTAGCTGGGTTGATCGACACGGCCACGTCGCTGGCCTGCTCGCGCTGGTGCTCCGGCAGTTGCTTGAGGGTGCAGCCCATATCCTGGTTGCTCACGTTCGCTCCCTTCTTGCTCTCGACCTCTGAAAAACACCGGCGGAGCCCGCTTACCTGTCCAAACCTCTCCGCCGGTGCCGTGTGCTGAGCCCCCACAACGAGCGGAGGCCCAACCCCTTGACGTCCCTCATTGGTGCGGGCAGCTAAGGAGCGCCGCCGACCCCGACGGCCCCCATCCAATGGGATTTTTCGCTCCCACCGCCCCACCACTTGGTGGATCAACGGAACAGCTTGAGGGCCACCCTATTTTCGGCCCGCTGCAACCTCTCCAAGCGGTTGAGCCTGAAGCGGTCGAGCAGCCCGATGCGGCCTGCCCCCACGCCCGCGCCGACGTGCAGATTGAAGCCCGGCGTGTGCAGTCCGAAATTGACTCCCCTGCCGTAGCTGGGAGCGAAACCGACGCCGTAACCGGGGGCGAACCCCGCACCGTAGCCCAGGGCGTGCGGAGCGCAAGGCGCTTGCGGGGCGCAGCTCGGGGGAGCGTACACCGGCGGAGGGAGGAACACCCTCGGCGGCGGCAGGTAGACCGGGGCGCACGAGGGCGGGGGGACGAACACCGGGGCTCCGCCGTAGCAGCCGCCGCAGCCCCCGCCCGGAGCGAAGAACCTCGGGGCCTGCTGGAATCCGTGGGCCTGCGCGACCTCGGTCCCCAGCAGCACAAGCCCCAGGGCTAGGATCATAGCTTTCATAGGAGTCTCCTTGTTGAAAAGGTTGCATCTCAGTCCTTGGCGGCGGGCATCAGCTCCGCCGGGGGTGTGAACAGGTACTGGAACCAGGCGTCGTTCTCGATCTTGGTCAGGGGTTGGCCCGGCCCGCCGTCCTTGCCCTGGGGCATGCGCTTGGCGGGGTCCTTGTGGGTGAGCCTCGCCCACACCCTATCCCGCCGCTCGGCGATGGGCATGTCGCGCATCGACTCCAGGTGGAATCCACCCTTGACCTTATCCCCCAGGTGGCATGATCCGCACTGGGCCACGGCCATCTTCTCGAACAAGATCGGGTCGAACTTGCCACGGGGAGCTGGCTGCGGGGGCAGGGCCTCCTGGCCGAACCGCCGCTCGACCTTCTCGTGGTGGGAAGATTGGGTCTTCATGGCGTTGAGGAAGGCGATGGCGGCGTCGCTGTTGGCCTTGATCTCCGCTATCCGCTGCCTCGCCCCGGCGTCCTTGTCAACCAGGGCGAACACCGAGCCGATGGCGGCCTCGGCCTGGGACTGGCTCAGCTTGGCATGCTGACTCGCGGATTGGAACATCAGCGCCGGGCTGTTGTCGCCCCAGATGTCAGCGTAGGAGAAGGCGTTGTTCCCATAGATCGTCGGGCTAGTGTTGTAGTAGCTGCTGCGGTAGTAGGTCGCCGCACCGCTGCCCGCCAGGAACGGGTTGCCGTCGAGCAGGCCAGCCGCCGTCAGGGTCTCTTTGTACTGCTTGTAGTTCTCCCGGTCCGCGAGTATGTCAATGACCTTGTCTCGCCACGCCTTGTCCCTGTAGTCCGGGATCTGGTACGCGGGCGGGGGCGGCAGCGCGGCCGGGGCCTTGTACTCGACGTACTGCACCCCTAGGTAGTAGCGGCCATAGCTGTCCCATGCGGGGTAGGTCGTGCGGTTGTAGAGCCTGCCGTCGGGCCAGGTCCAATAGGTTCCGTTCCAGGTATAGCCGTCTACGTTGCGATACCCAACCGCGTGGTTGCTTGCCGCTGGCCTCTTCGGAATCGGCTTGACCGATCCAGCGTCGGCCTTACTACCAGCCAAACCTAATGCGCCCGCCCACAGGAGCGCCGCCAGAACTAACCGAGTCATGAGTTGGTCCTCCCTTAAGCTGCCTTCTTGGGTCTCGACCTTATCTGCTGCCAGGCCCGGTCCGCCCGAGCTTGGGCGTAGCTGTACGCCAGTTGCCAATCCGTCCGCGTGATCGGTATCCCCGCCATGAGGCCGACCAGCCGGAAGTCCTGGGGGACGAAGCCCAGACGTTCCGCGAAGTGCTCATCGGCCGCGTCGCTCAGGAGCAGGGTCTTGAGCCACTTGGTCTCGTCGCCCTCTGGCACCTCGAAGCCTAGGTCGCGCAGGGCCAGCTTGGGCGTGACCAGCTCGTAGTTGTAGCGGTGGTAGAGCCCTGCGATCTGCTCATTGAGCAACCGCACCACGTCCGTCTGGTCCTTCGACCGCTTCCACGGCCCCGTCGCCCGGAGCACCGCCGCCGCGAACCTGACGCGGGCGGCCTCGTAGACCGGCTTGGGGTCGCCCTGGTACAGTTCTTTCAGCCTCTCCAGGTCGTCCTTGTGCTGGCCCCCGAAAATCTTGAAGCCAGCCCGCAGGATGGTGTGAATATCGTTGTCGTGGGGCTTGAGCCCGTTGTCAGGGCCGTGGCAGCGCTTGCAACTGATTCCCGCCTGAAGCCTGCGCGGGAACGGAGACGGCACCGTAGCGTCCGAAGCGATGTCGTCCGGCACCTGCCGCTGCAACTTGCCCTTGCCGTTGTAGAGGCTCTTGCCGAGGAATCCGTTGGACTTGTCAAAGATGACTTCAGCAGCGTCGGCCTTGAACTCCAACAGGTTGCCTATGGCGTGGGTGAGGCTGTCAATGTTCCTGACCTTGGAGTCGCGCGTCACGAACACCATCGAGCCATTGGCGGAGGCCAGCGAGGGGAACCAGTAAAACTGCCTGGGGCGTCCCGTAACTCCTGAGAAGAACACCGCCGCCTTGCGGTCCGAACCCAGGGCGTTGAAGAAATCCTCCAGGCTCTTGCCGCCGGTGTCGATCCCCAGCGTCTTGTACAGCTCCAGCTCGTCGTTGCCGCCCTTGGCTGCCTCGGGGATGCCAGCCAGCTCGAAGTAGTTGCCGCCGTAGACCAGCCCGTGCAGGCCGTCCTCCTGGATGCTGGACTGGCTCCGGGTCGTGAAATACTCGGCGGTGATCAGCGGGGTTTGCGTCTGGAGGTAGCCGACGAGGGACTGGTAGATCATCGCGTCAACGTGCACCGGGGCTCCGTTTGGGTTGCGCACCGCCCGCAGGTCCGCGACCTCGGTGACGGGCACGTCCGTGACGACGTCCCTCTTGAACCACTTCTGCCTGTAGGTCACGCCGTCCTGGACGTAGGGGGCGACGTCTCGCGGCTTGTCCTCCCAGACCTGAGTCGTGGTCTTGACTCGGGGAGGGCCTCCGGGGAACCGGGCGAGCCGGAGCGTATCGGGGGTGAGGATGGTGTTGCACTCGGGGTCGAAGGCGAACCGCTCCCACTGACGCAGCCAGTCACCCAGGTCGGACTGGTAGTAGGCGCGGGAGCGCACGTAACGTCGAAGATCGGCCCGTAGGAGAGCGCCCTTAGCCAGAGGAACCGGGCGAGTGCCCTCTCCGGCCTGGTTGCTGCGAGAAACGTAATGAAGTGCGCCGGAGATAGCGCGGGCGTCGTCGAGGTCGCCCGTCCGCACCCAGATGTAACGCAAGTAGGGCAGGTCGGCCGGTCCATGGCTCGGGTCCTTTCCGCCGGCGACGCGGAGCACGTCCTGGTGAGCCAGGGCGAATGCGTCCTGCGGAGTCGGCAACCGCTTGACCACTTTGTCCCCCTCTCCCGCCTGCGCCACGACCAGGGCGCACATCACAATTGCGTATCCCACCTCGCCCTCCCCTCGACCAAAAGAGGTTAGCGACCTGTAAGCCTAGCCCTCCCCGTCCTTCATCATCTTCGACACGTCTGTAATGAACCGCACTATCGCGCCGAACGTCTGCTGTACCTGGTCCGCCTTGCTAGAGAGCGCGTCAATCTTGCTAGTTAGATCCGTGATGCGCTGGCTCTGCTTGATCCTCGATTCCCGGTCCCGCTCGCGCTCGGCCGCGTGTTGTTTCCTGGCCTCGATCAGGTCCTCCCGGTCCTCCGCGTGCATAGACCGGAGCGACGATCTCAGGTCCACGTACAGCCAGAGCATCATGACCGCGATAATCGCCATCCCTGATGCGTTACCGACGTTCTTCCACAACCACCCCTGCAAGCCCATGCTACCCGGTTCGAGCTGGACGCGACCCGTTGGCGTCTCCACGCTCACTGGGCCGGGCGTCTGGATCTTAGTCTCGTCGCCCACTACTGCTCCTTGACCAAGCCCCACCAGCAGTCGGCCAGGCCCCTCAGGCTCAGGCTCAACCGCAGCGTCCGGTTCCCGTGCTTGGACGGCAACACGAGGACGACCTTGGAGTCGTGCTTGGCGGCCTGCCTCAGCTTGGCCCTGGCCTCGTCCCGACCGTCCATCGGCAGCAGGTCCATCAGCTCCTTGCCGCTCACGTCGGCCTCGGTGTAGCCTGTCAGCTCTTGGGCCTCCTTCGACCAGCAGACCACGCGGCCCTGGGTGCTGAGCATGACCAGGCCACCGTCGCCCTTGGGCCGGTCCTGCGACGCCTTGGACTTGGTGACGTCGTGCAGCGTCAGGATGGCCGCCGCCGACATCAGCAGCGTGGCGAGGATCACTATGCTCGTGACGTGCTCACGAGCTAGGCTGGACGTCGCTGTCCGGCTTTCGCCGCTTTCTTTGCTGCTTCTCATCTTTCTCCAGTTCCTTGGCGATCAGACGTTGGATCAGCGGTTTGAGGTCCATGGCCGTGATGCCCATGGCGGGCAGCAGCATGCTCATCGCGAGCAGGGCGTATATCCCGGCCTCCGTGTCCGCCAGCCGCCCCCACAGCAGCATCGTCACCGCCAGCCCCAGGCAGCCCGACCCAAGCCACGCCGTCAGGGACCGCCAGAAGCACTGGTACTGCTTGAGGCTGTACGCCAACCCAGATAGGCTCGCCAGCACGAAGCTGATCGCAAACACCCGCCATGGTTCCACGTCCCCGGCCCTCTAACCCTGACCGGCTTCGACTGCCGGCTGAGTAGCCTGCGTCGCCCGCGCCCCCGGCTTGGCGATCACGGGCCAGGCTATCAAGGTGTCCTGCCCCAGCTCGGCCGTGACCACCGGGCACTGGTAGCGGTTCTGGACGCTGTCGTGCGGCTGGAAGCTCTCGGAGTAGCCGCTGTCCGGCACCGCCCCGTCCGCCGGCACGTCCACGCCCGCCGTCCGGTAGCAAGCCCGTATCTTGTACAACTCGGCCTGGACCCCCTCGCTCGCGAGGTCGTTGAGCGTGACGTCCACCAGGTTGTTGCCGACGGTGGGGACCGTGTTCGCCGTCGGAAAGTTGATGGTCAGGGTCGCCGGCATGTCACTTCCTCCCAGCGTCCACCGTCGCCTGCTTGCCCTCGTGCTCGCGGAACATATGTTCGGCCTGGATTGCGGCGGCTTCGTCGCTCTTGTCCTTGGTCTGATCAGCCTTCCACCGCGACAACTCGGCGTTGAGCTTGAGCTGCACGCCCATGTTGCTGTTGACCAGGGTGTGCGTCTTGTCGCTCGTCTCCGCGATCTTGTCGAGCTTCTCGGACGTGGCCGAAGTCGTCTCCTCCAAGGCCGTCTTGACCTCCTTGACCTGCTCCGCTGCTTGCTCGGCCTGGTCCTTGACCTCCTCGACCTTCTTGGCGACGGCCATGTCGCGGACCATCTTGGCCTGCTCCCGCAGGTAGGCCAGGATCATGCTCACGATCTGCGTGATGCCGATGAACACGGCCCCGATCACGATTGCCCACCCGCTGGCGTCCATCGCTTCATCCCTGAATCACGAACCCGAAGACCTTCCATCCGAGGAGGAAGAACAGCACGAACGTGAGCAGGCCCCAGCTGCCGATGAGCCTGCCCCGGTACGGCGAGCCCGATTCGGCGCTCACCCCGAAGTACCCGAGGACGAGCCACAGAACCATCAAAAGCCAAAATATGAAACCGAGCGGCATGGTTAGAGCCCTCCAGTCAAGGTGAAGTGGAAGCCCTCCCTAGCGGCGCTTCTCCTCCGCCCGGTCAGCCTTAGCCGTCGCAGCGGCTTCCTTGGCGTCAGCCTTGGCCCCGGCCTGCTTCTCGCCCTTGGTCTGGGGAATGCTGTCCTCGGTCATGGCCCCGGTGATCTGGCCGCCATCCCTGCCGCTGGTAGAGACCTGGTGGCCGCTGCTGACCTGCCCTCCGGGGAACACGCCGGGGGTCTCGACCATGTCCTTGGGGGCCAGCTTGCCAGCGACGGGCGGGTCGTCGTCGGAGGCGACGTGACCCGACATGCGCTCGAACTTGTTCGCCCCGTGGCGCTTGACCAGGTCTACGTCGCTCTCGACCACGACGCCGCCGGGCGAGCCCTGGCCGTAGGTGATCGAGGGCGGGCGGTCGGTGACGTCGCCGTCCGGCCCCTTGAACTGGACCTTGCCGCCCTCGCCAGTGAACCGCTTGTAGCGGGGGTCGCGGGCGATGTGCTGGCCCGCGAGCAGTCGGAACTTGGCCATATCAGTCTCCCTGTTAGACGTTGTGGTGGATCTCCCCGCCCCTCCTAGGGGCCTGGGGGTTAGCTCGTAGTGCCGTGGATGATGCCCGCGACGCCGTTGTAGGGGGCCTTCATCACGGGGACCTGGATCGCCATGACCTTAAAGCGGATCTCCAGGCCACCCTTTTCCTCCCACTGCACCGTAGTGGGGGACATGCCGTCGATGGCCTGAGCCACCTGCGGGTCCATCTGCACCAGGATGAGCTGGTAGCCGCTAGTCAGGTAGTCGAGCCGGCGGATGTCCTGGAGGCCCTCGATCTCCATCAGCCGCTCGCGGAGGCTCCGGACGGCACTGGTGCTGCCGCTGCGGAAGTAGTCGTCGTTGAGATATCGGCTGTAAGGCGTGCTGTGGTAGAGGATGAACGGGCCGAAGAACCCGTTGGTGTTCATCGTCTCGATCATCTCCAAGATGTCGGTCATAACCGCTTCCGGGTTGGTCCCGGCGGGAGTGGTCAAGTCCGTCTTGGTGACGCGGTAGGCGTAGTTGGTGTAGCCGTAGACTGTGCTCGTACCACGGTGCGGGTCGGGGCCGGTGCTCCGCGTGCCGTAGGTGATGCCGGTCTCTGTGCCGATGGTCTGCCGCTCGACCATCTCGGCCACGCGGCGGCCCGCCGCCTCCGCCATGGTCGTGTCCAGCGGCGCCCCGGTGTTGCGGGACACCGCGATCTCGCGCTGGGTGAAGCGGAAGTCCGAGTGCGTGATGGGCAGGGGCACGCTCGTCGGCAGGAGCAGCGGCGTGTCGGCCCGGCCGTCGGCGACGCCGTCCATGTCCTGGAGGGCCTCACCGGGGTCGGACATTGCCCAGTACTCGTGGGTCATCTTGGCCATCGCGTCGAAGCCGCTGATGCTGTTGGCACCGGCGAGGTCGGCCCAAGCCTGGAGGCGGTTACGGTTGGCCTTGACGATGGCGTTGTCGATGTTGATCCACGCATCGCGGGTCAGCGTGCTAGCGTTGCCCACGAGGAACGCCTTGGACATGATGCCCCGCCGCATCAGGTCCTCGACCAGGACCGTCTTGCGCTTGGGCTCGAAGCGCTTGGTGCGCTCGTTGTAGATCTGCTCCCGCGTGTTGATGGTCACGCAGCGGCGGCCCCGCATGCGGGCGGGAGCCCTGGGGTCCGTCTCGATGAAGGGCCGCAGGTAGCCGGGGTCGAAGCGCACGCCCGAGAGGGCCTCAGCGACGTCCCCGTTTGCCCTGCCGTTCAGGATGAAGTTGTCAACGAACATCGCAGTTATCTCCTTGGCTCGTGTAGGTGATCTAGTCTCGGCTCCCCCGCGATCAATGGCCGCTCCACTGGCACCAGAGGAGCTGGTCGGCGGTCGGGTCCACGATGGCTTCCAGGGCCACGGCGACCTCGGTCTCCGGGCTGCCGGTGGTGGCGACCACCTTGCCGGTGCCGTCGTCCACCATCATGATGGTGCCCAGGGCGATGTCGTCGGCGGTACCGCTGGCGTTGCCGAACAGCAGGTTCAGCTCGTCGCCGGGCTGGGGGGCGTACAGCGGGACCTGGTCGCCTATCGCGTAGGCGGTAGTCGCCAAGGCCCCCAGCTTGAGGTCCTCCTCGATGACCCAGAACCCGCCCTTGGGCTGGTCGCCGTCGGCGTCCCGGTTGTAGGCGACGTAAGTGTGCCGCCCGTGGGCCAGGGCGACGGAGGGGTCGATCTGGACGATGGTGCCGGGCTTGAGGGCCTCCGTGAGGATTCCCTCGATCCTCGCCCCCTTGGGGTTGGCGTTGACCACGATTCGGTTGCCACGAGCCATTGTTATCTCCTATTTGGTGTTAGCTTCTGTTTGAAACCGGAGGGGGCCGAGCCCGGTGGCTGCCCGGTTCCCCTCCGGGGCGCTGTGAAAGTCTCCCCAGATCTCACACAGCCTGCCGCTTGCGCCGCTCCCTCGACTCCTCCTCCCAGTTGACCGTCGGCAGGGGGAGGGCTAGGCCGTCCTCGGCGTCGTCGGCCGCGTTGGTGGACAAGCCGCCCGCCGCGCCGGAGTAGTCGGGGTCGAGGTCGATGGGACCCCTGTCGTCGTCGCGGTTGGCCACGGGCAGGGCGGAGGCGAGCTGGCGGAGCTGCTCGACCCCCATCGCCGCGTACACCGCCGCTGCCGCCTTGCGCCCGGCCTCGGTGGAGTTGGCCGTCAGCTTGCGGACCAGCTCGGCCTTCTCGCGGGCGACTGCGGCCTTGGCGCTGTTCCAGACGCTGCGGGCCTCGGCGGGCATCGTCGCCTCCCAGTCCTTGAGGGTCTGGGGCTTGGCCTTGCGGTTGCCGGCCATCGCCGCCTCCCGCTTGCGCTTTTCTTCCTCGGTCTCGGTCCCCTCCAGGGCGCTCAGCTCCATCGGGGCTTCGTCGGCTGGGGGCGGCGGAGCGGAGGCCGTCAGCTTGGACATGATCTCCTCCAGCTTGCCCTTGAGCTCGGTGGTAAACGCGACGGGGTCGGCCGCCGGGTCCACCTCGACGCCGAGCAGGGCCGCGAGGTCGGTGTAGGGCACGCCCGGCGCTGCCTCCTCCTCGGCGTTGCGGGACATCACCCCGGCCACGCCCTTGACCTTGAGTTGGTTGACCACCAGCACCAGCCTAGTATTGCGCACCTGGGCCTTGAGCTGGTCGTCGGTCATGCCGTTAAGGATCGGCTCGGACTTGCCCTTGTCCTTCCAGCAGTCGCAATTAGCGACTAGGAAGCTGACGGCCGTCTTGCGGTCGAACATGTCAGTATCTCCTTGTTGGTTATTAGTCTTAGGGCTATGAAGTTGACTTTGATGAGACTTATACCATTTCCACACTTTTTTAAGGTATGGATTGTCTTCGTCTAATCCCCCAGCATTTCCCATTTCCTTAAGCGCATCAGCTACTTCATACCCATCCTTTAGCTCACCTTGATTAATCCTGTCTAGGATAATCGCTGAAAAATTGCTGTCTTTTGAGTCAGGTGAATCTTTAAGAATCCCCTGACTACTTCCACCGCCGCCCCCTCCCCCCTCGTCCTTGGACATCGCCCCACCGTCCGGGCAGGGGCGTCCCCAGCACATGCGCTCGTTGTATACCCTCACGAAGGCCCCCAGCCGCTGCTTCTGCTCGGCCACGGCCTTGAGTACCTTCTTGTCCTTGGTTCCAGCGGCGATCTTGTCCAGCCTCTCGGTCTCCTCCTTGAGCACCGGTGACATGGCGTCCGACTTGGCCTTGTCGCTCGCGCCGGCCCCCAGCTTCTCGCCCGCCGCCCGCATCCGGTCCACCGCGTCGCCGCCGACTTTGGCCACGGCGTCGGGCGTCACCGGCCCACCGCCACCGGCACCCTCGTCCTTGGCCGCCGGCCCCTGGTCGCACGGCCTGCCCCAGCACATGCGCTCGTTGTCGGCCAGCTCGGTGGCGTTGCCCGTCAGCCAGTTCCAGAAAGACTTGAGGAGGCCCTGCTTGGCGTTGACGTTGACGCCGCAGCCGTCATGGACGGAGCACGCCCCCTCCTGGTCGGGGAGGATGGCCACGTGGTCGGGGCGGTAGTTGCGGGCCGTGTAGTCGTAGGGCTTGCCGTTGTAGACCGCTCCGGGGGCAGCGGGCTCGTTGTCGGTGAAGAGGCCGGTGCTCAGCTCGACGGGCTGCCCGGCCATGACGCGGGGGAGGATGGGCTTGTAGCCCAGGCTGGCCTTGGACAACCTAGCGTCCACGTTCCGCACCAGCTCGACGTCGAACCAGTGCTCGGAGGTCAGGCGGCCGTCGGTCTGGGAGTTGAAGTTGAAGCCCACGCACCACTCGTTGAGCACCGAGGGGGAGCGGGCGGAGACCGGGTTGCCCTCGGCGTCCTTGGGGTGGTAGACCACCAGGGGCATCATGTTCCACGCCAGGGGGTCGCGGACCACCTCCTCCTCCGGGTAGTACAGCCGGCCCTGGGAGCCGTTGAGCACCCCCGGCACCAGCAGCGTGGAGGAGGCCACGACGTATTCCCGGCCGAACAGTTGCTCGCGCCGGAATGCCTTGGCGACGTTGGCGAGGATCGTTTCCACGCCCTAAATCTAACCCGACCGGGCCGCCGCGAATAGGGCAGAACGGCCCTGCGGCTGGGGTTTAACCCTTAGATTTCCTGCGGTGAAATGAGCCGCACGAGGCGGTAGTGGATCTTGCGCGATATGGACTGGATGAGGATATCCAACCCCTCGGGGCGTAGCTTGGCCCTCATGTTGCACAGGTGGACGCGGATGGACCCCCGCTCGGCGTACTCGTCCTCCAGGCACGGCAGGAGGTCGGGGAAGCCGTGGGGCAGGCCGTCCCCCAGCACGTCCATAATCCGCTGCTGCGTGGGCGTCCACGTGAACTTGGTCTTCACCAGCATGCCTCTACCCCTCCGGTAGATTACGGGTCAAAGCCTTGGGCAACGCGGGAATCCAGCTGCACATGCAGTTGGGGTGGTACGGGATGCGGCCACGGGCGTCCTCCAGGCTCATGACCTCGCCCGCGTGCTCCTCGCACTTGGGGCAGGGGGACGGGTTGCCCAGGGCGGTCAGGCCCATGCCCGACGTGGACCACTCGACCATCACGCCGACCTCGGCCACGCCCATCTGCTCCAGTGCCATTAGCTGCCCCTCGGCGTGGGCGCGGATGATCTCCGTGCGGGCGATGGCCAGGGCGCGGTTCTTGTAGCTGTCCACGGGCACGACCACCGCCCTCGCTATCTCGCGGGGGGACTCGCCCCGCACCAGGCCCTGGGTCAGCGCCCGCGTCATCGCCCGGCCCATCTGCGAGGTCACGCCCTCCAGATCATCGAAGGCGCGGGCCGCCAGGAGCTTGACCTTGTCCACGGCCACGGGCTGGTTGAAGGAGGACCGCAAGAATTCCTCCTTGGTGCCGTCGTAGAAGTCCAGCTTGGCCCGCTGGCCGGACTCCCCTAAGGCGCTGGCGAGAGCCCTGCCCCGCTCGGCGGTGTGCGCGTCGTCGAACGCCCGGCCCGCGCCCTTGGCCAAGCCCTCCTCGACGAACCGCTGCCACAGCTCCTCCTCGGTGCGGCCGGTGAGCAGGTCCGCCAGCTGCCCCTCCAGCCAGCGCTTGAACTGCTCCACCTTGACCGGGTCGGAGAGGAACCGCCACCGCTGGTTGACCGTCGGCTCTCCCACCAGCGAGCGCTTGAGGTCCTCCACCTCGGCCTCGCTCACGCCAACCATGCCCGGCCCGTGCTCCGCGAGCAGGGCCACGAACTCGGCTCGCAGGGCAGCGACCACCTGCTCGCGCACGGCCTCGACGTCGATGCCCGCGAGGTGGTCGTCATTGCCGAGCAGCCTGCGCTTGAGCCTACCGAGCTGGAGCACGACCTCGGCGACGGCGGTGTGGGCGGCGATGGACACCAGGTCGTTGACGACCGGGATGCCGGGTATGCCCGTGACCGCAAACGCCACCGCCGCCACGCCGTAGCCCCCGGCCGCCCCGCTGGTCATGATCACCGTCGCGGCCTTGTCCCCGTAGCGCGAGGCCAGCCTGGAGTGGATGCCGGTCATCAGGCTCTTGACGCCGTCCTTGACCTGCTTGACCCCCGGCACGCGGTCGGCTATGGCGTCGAGCTTGGCCCCCACCCGCGAGACGATGCCCCCGGCCTTGTTCTGCGGGCACGGGCCATAAACGCCAGAGCCCTTGCCGCTGCAGTTAACGCATACCCCGTTGGCGACGACGCAGGCCGCCGCGTTGAAGATGGACTTGGGTTGCTCCAGGCCCAGGGCGTCCTCTGAGGCGATGAGCCGGACCACGCGGGCGCGGAGGCGGTCGAACCTCCGCCGCAGTTCAGCCTGGAGGCGCTTGCGCAGCAGCCCCGTCCGCGTCGGGTCCAGCCTCAGGGGGTTGAGGCGTCGTTTCTGGTTGAGCGTCAGCATCCTGTTCCTCCTGTTCGTCTTCGAGCAGGCCCTCGCCAGGCGACTCCTCGGACACGCCGACCGTGGCCTCCAGCTGGGCCTCGGCCTCCTCGTCGGTGAAGCCGAGCCACCGCGTCAGGTAGTCGAACGGCTCGATCAGGGCCGGGCCGTTGCCGTTGATGTAGCTCACGAGGGCCTGCGTCTTGGTCGCCGACACGTTGGCCCGCTCCTGGTCGGTCTGGCTGGCGATGTCCGGCCACCAGACCCGGAAGCCCGACTGCGGCGGCCTGAGCACTCCGACCACGATCAACCTGTTGACGAACGGCGCGACCAACCGGGGACTGTTGTAGCCGTTCTGCCGCTGCCTCAGGCGGTCGTTCCAGGCCGCGTCGTCCTGGCTGGAGGCCAGCTCCCCGCGCTCGCTGCCCATGAACACCCTCTGCGGGTAGGCCCCCTTGACGCAGATGGCCTGGATGATCGAAGCTATGTGGGGGGACGGGTCGGACACGGACGGGGCGATGGCCTTGGCCGACATGCCCTTGAGCAGGCCCCACTGCTGGAGCCCGTTCATCATCTCTTCCATAAAGTCCGAGAACTCGTCCGAGTCCACGGTCACGTCGCCGCCTAGCTGGGGGTGCGTCTCGAAAAAGAGTTTCATGATGGCGTTGCGCCAGTACGCCTCGCCGTCCGCGCCGTACACCTTCTCGGCATCGAGCAGCCGGTTCATCACCGGCCGGCAGCGGGGGATGGCGAACACCTCGGAACAGCTGGCGGTGTGGTTGACGTCGGCGACGTGGATGACCCGCGTCCAGTGCACCTCGCGACCCCCCTGCGGAGCGCCCACGGCGGCGTAGGTCTGGTTCGGGTCGTTGAAAGTGACGTGGTACGCCGTCGGCTGGCCGTAGCGCGGGCTCTTGGGGTTGCTCTCGAAGCGGGTGATGCGGCACAGCGACTCGGGGAACGCCCGCAGGTAGAGCAGCTTGCGGCCCGCGACCTCGTCCGCGTTGGTGGTGAGGCTGTAGCGCTGGTGCTTGGCCGAGCCGTTGGCCGAGGGCTGATAGCCCGCGACCCTGCCCTTGTCGTCCACCACGGAGTCCACCGGGGAGCTGCCCTGCTCGACCACGCCCGCCACGGCCTCCTTGAGGTCCAGCCCATCGTCCAGCCCCAGCAGCACCGCCCCGTACTGGCCGATGCCGGAGAGGATGTCGGCCCGGATCAGGTGCTCCCACACCGGGGAGCCCTTCTCCTCCGCGTACCAGGACTGCCCGCCGACGGATCGCAGGCCCCGGCCCAGTGCGTCCCAGTCCTGCTCGAACGGCGTAGTGACCTGCCCGCGCTCCGCCTCGTACACCTCGGGCACGACCTGCCAGCTCTCCTTCGGCAGGATCTCCACCACGCGGGCGGCGATCTCGTTGCGCTCGTAGAGCTGCTGGTAGTCGCGCGGGGACAGCGACTCCGTGGCCGGGTAGCCGCACTCGTCGTTGATTGACCTGCGAGGGTCCTTCGCTTGGTTGAAGAACTCCCGCGTCATCGTGCTCAGATTGTTGACGTGGTCCGACAACCTCTTGAGGTGGTTGTGCAGGATCGGGTCGTGGCCGTCAGCGAACAACCGCTGGGCCAGCTTCCTCGCCGTTCTCCTCGCCATGGGTCACCCTTTTGAAAGATCAAGCCGGGGGGGCGGGGAAATCCCCCCGGCCTTGGGACAACTTTACTTGACCGACTCCGGCACCGGGTTGGACTTGGCCACGGGCTTCAGCTCCCGCACGCCCTGCCCCGCCACCAGCCGGATGTTGATCACCGTCTCCTCCAGCGGGTCGTAGTCCAGGTTGGGCACCTCGTAGAACTGCTGGTCGCTGCGGCCCGTCAACCCAGTGACTCCCTCGCTAGCGTTCTGGCCGCTTACTCCGGAGCTCTTGGGGAAATCCATGCCCCGAGCACGCAGCATATTCAGCGACGATGGCACCACGCCGCTGGTCTTCTCCTCCCTGTCGCGGCGGCGCTCGGGCTTGAACACCACGCGGACTAGGCCCCTGTCCTGCGTCGCGACGCCGCCGGCTCCGGCCTGCCCAGCCTCGGCCGAGTCCGACCGGAAGAACGTGAACCGGCCGGTGTCATGCGAGGACCTCTCCAGGACGATTGAGGACCCTGGGTTGATCCGGTACCCCCCAATGTCCTTGCCGTCGATTGTCACCACCGCGTCGCATCTACGGTCGTAGCAGTGGTTGCCCAGCCTCAGGACGTACTGGGTGTTGTGGTCCAGCAGCACGTGGCCGCTCTCCCGCTCCTTGCCCTCCGGCACTTGCACCGAAAAATTTCCTACTCTCATGGCGCACCTCCCTAGCAAGAATCTTGGGTGATTAACGGCCCACCCACATTGCCGAGTAAACTCCGTAGACTTAGACCTGCCCGCCGTGATCGTCTTACCCTTGTTCACGTCCACGCCGCAGACGATGCGGGCGTACCCCACCGCCAGCTTGTGAAGGTGTGCCAGCTTGAGCTGGCCGGGGTCGCCGGCCTCGATCAGCGGCACCTTGTCCTTGTCGTCGAGCATGTTCGCGAACCGGCGGAACACGTCGCTGAGCTTGATCAGCTTCATAACCGGCCTCTCTAAGGGTTCGTCGGGTCGGTCTCCCGTAGGGCGGACACCTTCCCTCGCAGGTAATCCGTAACTGTGGGGAACCTCCCTAATTCGGTCATCTCGTTAACTGCCGATTGGATTACGGCCCCTAAAGTTGGTCCTGAGATTAGAGGAGAACACAACTTATCGTAGTGTCCTAGTACCCAGACCATAGTACCTTCACCGGAACCGACTAGCTGCTGCCACAGATCAAGAGGTCTACCACAAGGACACGACAAGCTGAATTTCGTCATAACATCACCCTACAACCTTGAAGTTCGTTAGGTCAACCACGTCAGGGCAACCCTCGCCCGCCCCCAGCGCCGCCAGTTGCTCGTCGCACCTCGCCAGGTCGCCGGCCAGGAAATCTATCCGCATGCGGGCGGCCTCCAGGTCCAAGGTCCCGCTCGTCCAGCCCAGCTTGCCGTCCTCCCCCCGCACCTTGACCTTGCGCTGGAGAGGGGCGCTGCGGACCCGCTGCTGGGCCTCGGCCGATTCGAGCTGGGCCTGCGAGAGTTGCAGCTGCCTGCGGACCTCGGCCCGCCTCAGCTCCCAGTAGGACCGGAGCAGCCTGCCCAAGCTCTCACCCTCGGGCGGTGGCCACTCCGGTCCCCTGTAGTCGGTGGCGCTGTAGCTCCAGCCGTCGGGGAAGATTAGCCGCCCACGGTGCTCCAGCGGCTCGCCGTGCAGCTCACAGAAGGACCGGAAGTACGCCCGCCAGTCCAGGTCCATTGGGGCGTCGGGCAGCCACGGGTCCTTGACGGGCTTGCGCCCGATCCGCTTGGGCTTGGCTCGGTTCATAGTCCTCGCCCTCTAGGAGGCGGCGGCAGGATACCAGATCCGCCCTGGGCTGGCCTACCTTGTGGACCGTCCCGGCGGGGTTGGTGCGCCGACTTGACCCTGTGGCACACAAGCCACATCAGGAAGACGCTGAACACGTTGAGTGTCAGGCTGGCGGCGAGCAAGATTGAGGTCTCGCAGTGGCTCATAGGTCAGTCTCTTTCAGGGTCGCCTTAGTCCTGGCCGTCCAGGTGAACTCGCACTTGGCCAGCTCGCCCTGGCTGTTGGGAAGGTTGACGGTGAACTGCCAATGGTGAATCCGGTACATCCTGATGCGCCGGGCCAGCCAGACTTCGAAGCCCCACTCCTTCCGCAGCTCCCAGTCGAACCGCAGCCACGGCCAGCGCTTGGCCCACCACCACGCCAGCCACAGCGGGCCGACGAGGACGCCGAACATCAGGACGTAGTGCAACCACCTGGGTTTCATGTCAGCCCCCTTCGACGCAGTCCACGTCCATGCCCAGGACCAGCATCACCTCCACGCCTTCAAGCCCGGCCTCCTTGAGGCAAGACATAACCTCCTCCCTCATGCTGTCGATCTGCTCGCTAGAACAGTCCACGCCTTCCCTGACGCTGAAGATGATCAATCGCGTTTTAGGCGTGACCTGCTTGACGTCATCCACGATGTTAGCTACGGAGGCACCAAACATCGCGGCTATGGCTTCTCGTCTGTTCATCACCTAACTCCTGTTCAAAAGGCCGGGAGGCGACCCGCCTTATTCGGCGGACACCCCGGAAGGTGCTGCATCTCGCCGCCCGGCCAAGGCTGCTGGCCGGTCCTGCCCCGGCTGTGCCATGGCACTTGTTGTCCCCGCATCTCCGCAGATTTGTCCGGTACTCCCGCTTTCGGGTGTTTCACGTACTCGCGGTCCTACGGTCTCCGCAGAGGCGTATCGCGTGTAGGCCGGATTGACGGCTCTCATCTCGCCACGCCGCAGCAGCCATCCAAGTCACTCCGCGACCGCCACGGCCTTGGCCGGGCCGGGCTCGCCTGGGGCTCGGGGCGGGTCCTCCTCCAGCACCAGCGCGGGCCGGGGGAACTCCCGCACCTGGGGCTTGACTAGGTCAACCACGACCACGGCGGCCACCAGACCGCCCACGAGCAGGCCGGCGCAGAACATCGACGCGGCCAGCGTTAGTGAGGCTTTCATTCTTGGCTCCCTTTCTCTTTGGTTTCGGTTTCTGCTTAGCCGGCAAAACGCGAGGGAAGGCTCGATTCAGGACGTCTCTAAGGTTCCGCATCGGGGGCTCATTCCGGCCCATAGGCTTGCCCTCGACCAAGTTCTGCTCATCGTACCCGGCCACCCACTCCCGTAGGTGCCGCTCGATGGCCTTGGCCCAGTGCGGCTTAGCGGCACCTATCCACGACCTTGCCCACCTGATATACATTTCAACGTCGGTCTTGGTCGGCATCCTCATCGGTCACTCCTTGGCTTTCTCGACGGCTTCCCGCCACTCCCTAGACTCCTCGGCCGTCAGCTTCCGGCCTAATGGCCTCTTCGCCTATGCCCTTGCCCCTCGGCGGCAGCGGCATGTACAGGTCGAGGGTCTTGGGGCGGCAAAGCGGGCTGCGGATAGTGTGGTCGGCGGCGCAGCTGACCATGACCGTCCTGGTCCAGCTCAGGATGTCCTCGTTGGGGAACCTGGGCCTGGTGCTGACCTTGACCTGGGACAGACCGCACTCCGGGCAGTCGTACATCACCGTGATCTTGGCCTTAGCTTCCTTCTTGGTCATCGTTCCCTCCCGGCCTCCAGGGTGGACTGGCTGGGCACCTCGCTCGCGTAGGTCACGCGGGGGTCGCGCACGCCCGGCCAGAAGTGGCAGCCCCCGCCGTCGTTAAGCAGCGGCCTCCGGCACGCGGGGCAGGTCACGAACGGCGGCTCGGCCTCGAACCGGGCACCGCACGCCTTGCAGTCGGCCTCCATCCCGCACCTCCTTGCCTCAGCAGCTGGCCCCCGCCACCGCCCGCCTCACCTTGTGCGTCAGGCCGTACACCGCGAGCACCAGGGCATCGGCCTCGTCCGGGCTGCCCTCGTTGTTGTACAGCGTGGCGATCATCTCGGCCTTAGGGGGCAAGCACAGTGTGCCCTCCCCGTGCTTGTCGTAGGATATCGGGATCGGCCCGAGCTGCCGGTGCAACCGCTCGGCCGCAGGGCTGAGGTCCCTGGGCGGCAGGGCGAACCCCTTGAGGCCGCCCCCTCTATCATACTCAGGGTCCATCAGCTCGCTCAAGGTGCCGTACATCTCGGACCGCCGGTTGCTGTAGGCGTACTTGGTCTCGCGGTGGTCTCGTCGTTCTTCCATCAGCGTCAGCCCCCGCTTGAGGTCCACCGTGATGGCCTCGTTGAACCCGACCGTCTGGGCCGCCAGGCCCATCGCCCGCAGCCGGTCCGCGTGCTGCTTGCCTCCGCCGCCCCGGTCGAAGCACCACCGCTCCGGCGGCACCTGCCAGCGCCTCCCCAGGGCGACCGTCTCCGAGGGGATCACGTTGGTGTTGGGCGTGAGCTTGGCGACCAGGTCCAGCACGCCGTACTCGTCCACGACGCACCAGACCGTGTTGGCCCCGCCCTCGCCGGGGTCTATCCCCATCGCCTTAGCCTGCCGCTTGGCCCGGCCCTTGAGCGCGTTGAACAGGTCCGCCGAGTGCTTGAGCCAGGCCGGGGGGAACAGCAGCAGCCCCTCGTCCTCCGGGAACAAAGCGTCCAGGCTGATCAGCTGCTGGCGCTTGGGCCACTTCCGCCGCTCCAGGTAGTCGAAGTAGCTCAGCACTCCGGGCACCAGGGTCTCGCCCGTGACCTCCACGCCGGCCCTGGCCTGGGCGAGCCCTAGGCGGACGTTGGGGCTGTCCTCTGCGGTCCAGCGGAGTACCTTGCGCGAGTACACTAGCCAGCCCCCAAGTAGGCGAACAGCCTGAGCAGTAGGCTCGCAGCCATCACCGCCGCCCCGAGCGCGGCCAAGCTGATCACCAGTCGGCGTTGCCTGTCCTGCTGCGATTTCCAGCAGTCCGCGCAGACCGGGGTCCAGTGCCAGTTGTCGTTCAACTTGCCGCAGGATTCACATGGGTGGTACATCTTCGAGTGCCTCCAGCTCGGCCTTGGCCACGTCTAGAGCCCCGACGAACAGCAGCATGGCATCGCCTGGGCTTATGTCGGTCCCGGTGGGGCGGTTGCCCTGCACGGCCGCGTACCGCTCCTCGAACTTGTTGATGAGGTCGTTGACGTAAGCCCTCAGGCGGTCTCCGCTCCACCCCAGGTACTCGGACTTGATTACTGCCACCGTCCCCAGGGTCTCGCCTATCGCCTGTATCACGTTGAACATGTCAAGCCCCCGCGAGCACGTCGCCGCCCTTGACGCCCCGCCAGAAGAAATTGGTGGTGGGGTTGGCGTTGCCGAACACCAGCAGCCGCTTGGCCCACCGCACCGCGAACTCGTAGATCATGTCCTCGCTGCCCGACGCCTCGTCCACCACGAACAGATTGTACTCCGCGTGCGCCCCCGATATGCCCTCGCCCGTCGCCGTCACGCGGCCGATCAGGTAGTTGAGCGGCTGCGCCCCGGCCTCGACCCGCTCCGCCGCGAGCGAGACGTCGCGCTGGTTGACCGTCAGCGGCCCGCCCCTGTCGTCCCGCAGCGGCACCGAGCTGGTCGCTATCAGCCGCCCGATCTCCCCCCACAGGTTCCGCAGCTGGTCGCCGTCGATGCTGGTCGTGACCACTTTCCTGGTGTGGAACTCCCACTCCGGCACCGGCTGCCCGCGCCTCCGCTCCTCGGCCAAGCGCCGCCGCTCGACGGTCTCGAAGTGCGACCGGGGGAAGAACATCCACGGGGCGACGAAGAACAGGACGCAGCACCAGGCGGCGGCGAAGTCCTTGCCCAGCTGGTTGCCGGCCACCACGTAGGTCTCCCTGTTGAATATAACTGACTCGACCATCTCCCGCTGGCGGGACCACAGCCGCACCTGGGGCCAGTGCATCCTGCCCACCGCCAGCACCCTCCTCAGCTCCGGGCTCATGCGTCACCGTTCAAGTGCTGGCCGTTGGCGTCGGGCGCGACTGGGGGGACCGCCGGGGGCAGCGCCTCGGCCGCCCGCACCGCCTCGTCCACCTCGTCCACCTCGACCTCCTCCAAGGCCCGCTTGTACAGCTCCAGGGGGTTGACGGCCACGGCAACCGTCTGGCTGACGTTGATCGCGCCCTTCGCCTTGCCCGCCTCCACCGGGTGGTCCCGCTCCCACTGCCTCTGGTCCAAGGTCCCCAGCACCTTGGCGTTCTCCTTGAGCAGGTTCCTGTCGGGGGCCACCACTATCTGGTTGCCGTCCTTGTCCAGCACCACGTCCCCTCCGAAGAAGGGCTCTAGGAGCGCTCCCACTATCCTTGGCTTGGCGGCGTCGGGCACCGACCAGTCCTCCCTCAGGGCCTGGCGCACCAGGCCTGGGAGCTGCTGTTCGCCCTGAAGCGCGGGATCTACCCGCTCCGACTTCAGGGCCTCCTCTGGCGTCGTGGGAATGAGTCCGGCCAGCTGCGCATCCTCGCGGGCGTGAGCGTAGCGGTCCTTCACCCGCTGCTTCCCCGAGCGTTGCTTGCTGGTCGGCTTGCTCTTCCGTTTACGCGCCACCGAGCTGCCCCTGGGCCATATACGTTCTACGCCCCTATAGCCTACCCTACCTCCACCACGCCCGTAAAGCCCACCCTAAAATTTTCCCCGCTTTGCCCTTTACTAGCACTACCTATAACGATTATACTTGCGTATACGCGGTAGTGTGTAGTAGTAAAAGTAGTAACGTAGTTACTACTTAGAGAGGTTCAACTCAAGGCGCTGACCCGGTCCCGCACTTCCCCCACCGCCCTATGCCCCGTTAAGCCCCCCAGCCACACGCGGATAATCTCAGGCACTGCCGTTATCCTTTCGCTTCTTGAGCTTGGCCAGCTTGCTTTGGTACTGCTTGACCTCTCGCTCCAGTTGCACTAGGCGGGTCTTGTTCGATTCGAGCTGCTCCCACTCCTCGCTGACCTTTACGAGCTGGGCCTTGACCCGAGCCTTCTCCTTAGTATCCCTGTCCCATTGCGGCTGGTCTCGCACCCCTTCCAGTTCGCCTTCTACCAGCTCCCTAAACTTGCTGGGCTCCAGGGCGTCCAACTCCCATGACTCGTCCCCGTATTCCGCTATGTATGCTTTGTACCGACTATCGGTTGTCTTGGCCGGATTCGGGGGCGGCTTGTACTCCTCGATCTGGGCCATGTTCAAGGCGACGCGCTTGAACTCACAGTCGCTCAGAAACGTCTTGCGGATGCGGTCGCATATGTCCCGACTCATGTCGATGCCGCTGGGGTCGTGGTCGCCGAAGTGGATGATGTAGGGCTTCTGCCCCTGGCGCATCCAGTGCCGTAGCCGCAGGCTGGCTCGCCACATCTCGCTAAGCGAGGTGTAGCCACGGCAGCTGAAGTACGGTATGTCGTTCTCTTCACACACCCCCTGGATAACGCCCGCCAAGGCATCCTTCTCGATCCACACCTCCGGCCTCCACTCCTGCTCCGCCCACATATCGACGTGATACCAACCGGCCAACTTGTTGAGCGCATCCTGTGCGCCGTTGAAGTGCTGTAGCTTGGCGAGGTTCCTGGTCCGATCCTCCAACCGTTCCCAGTCGATCAGGCCCGCCAAGCGAGCATCTCCTACGATTCCTCCTAGCCGCTTGTAGCTCTTCTGCCGATTGGGAATGTAGCCGCGTGCCACGAATTGGTAGTACAGTTGCCGCAGGGTCAGGATAAACCCCTGGGCCGCGTACTCGTCGAGGATGCTGTTGGCCCGAGCAATAGTGCTGCGGTGCCCTTTGTTGAACCGCTTCTCAACGTAGCAGAACTTAGCCACGTACAGCCTCCTCGTATAAGCGCCGCATACGCTTGCTCAATCGCCAGCGGGGTGTGACGCGAACCCCTTTGGTCTCGCGGGTGTACAGCTCCACGGCTCCGAGCCGTCGCATGAACCGCAGCAGCTTGCGCTCGCCGTCCTCGGGGTAGTGGGTCTTGGCCGCCACCCCGCCCGTCTCCACCCCCTCGTCCCCGGCGTTGTAGAGGCAGCGGGCAATGTTCAGCGACCGGCCGCTGGCGGTGTCCACAGCCACGCGGCGGATGCAGGCCAGCACCTCGGCGTTCACGGCCGTATGGTTCGTGGCCGCCGCCAGGCACAGCGCCAGCTTACCCAGCTGACTGATCAGGCGGGGGGACATCTCCCGGCCCTCCTCCTCGTCCTGGCGCTTACTCGGGCGGGCGCGCATATAGGCCACGAACGTGCCCAGCGACACGATGGCCTTGGCCACGCTATCGGACATCTCTATCTCGGGGAGCAGGCGGCCGATGTTGGTGCGTAGCCAGTGGAGATAGCCCGCCGTCAATCGCTTGGCCTGGATCTTCTCCTCCGTGTCGGTGGTCTCCAGCTTACCATCCACCTCGAAGCGGTGCTGCCGTACCAAGTTGATCTTCCGCCAGCCGATGTCGTCTTCCAGCTCCTCGCTGATCGACTCCATGATGCGACACTTTAGGAACCGCTCGCCCAGCTCCGACGTATCCAGGGCGCGGAGGCTGAACGTACCGAACAGCAGCCAGGCGAACCGCAACCCCTCGTAGTCTCTGCTCATCTTGTTGTTGTAGGCGGTGCGGCCCGTGGTGTCGTACAGGTCGCGGGCCTGCCCCATGATCTGGTCCTTGTTCGGCAGCGTGAGCAGGGTGTCGCCGTCCTTGACCACGAACGCCTTGTTACGTAGCTTTTCGACCAGGGACAGGTTCTCGCTCCCCTCGGCGTCCGTCTGGTAGCCGCTGTAGAACCCTCGGAAGGCGCTGATGGCCTTCACGTGCTCGCGGTCCAAGGCCAGCGCCTCGGCCAGCTCGCTCTTGCCGGTGCTCGGAGGGGACATGATCATGAGCCACACCTGGTCACCCACGACGCGAACGCTGGCGGCGGCGGCCAAGCACACGGCCAAGGCGAAGTCCAGCCCGTCCGTCCAGCGCATGGCCTTGCGCCAGCTGTTCCGCAGCGTGGCCCAGTCCGTACACTCCAGCATCGTGACCTCGGCCGAGCCGCGAGCCTTGGACCCCTTTACCCATTCGGTAGGGATGGGCTCCAACTTGGAGATAAGGGTGCCCGCGCTCTCGTGCCGCGAGGTCCCCCGCGCCAGCCAGTCGCGGACGTCGAAGCCGCTGGGCAGGTCCGGGTCGAACCCCGCCTCCCCCCACTTCAACCACCGCAGCTCCTTGGGAGGCTCCACCCCGATGGAGAGGATGTTCGCGGCCCGTTGCGAGGCCGTGTACCCAGCGGGCTCCACTATCCGACCGTTATGCTCGCGGGGATGGTCCGAGTCGAACATGAGGTGAACAGTCTTATCGGCCAGCAGGGGTGCCCACCGTTCCAAGGGGCCGCCGATGCTACCGCAGCCCGGCACCGCCAGCACGTTGGCCCCGGCGAGTAAGCTGCTGGCCTCGGCCCCGGTAAGGCGATACTCCCCCTCGTCCGTGCGCTTGGTCCCCCTTAGCGTTTCCCACAGGGCCATCCCGTCCCACGGCCCCTCGCACAGGTAGACTGCGGGCCGGGCGGCGTCGTAAAGGTTACGGCCGAACAGGGCGTGGCCCAGCTCGGGGGTAGGCAGGAGCTTCATCTTGCCGTCGTGAACCTTCACGTAGCGGTAGAGCTGCGTCAGCTTACCGTCGGCGCTGTAGCCCGGCACCAGCCACTCCCCGGTCAGCACGGACTGGACCACGCCCCAATAGGTAAGGGTCTCGGGGTAGAGCAACCTACGGTCCTCGGCCAGCTGCTTGGTGGTCCCGTTGGTACGCTTATCGCTCTCCTCGTGGAGCAGGCGCAGGAACGTGTAGACGTTACCGCCGCCTCGCTCCGTCCCGGCCCGACAGACGAAGCACTGCCACTCACCGGTCTCCACGCTGACGCTGAACTTACCCGCACGCCCGCACCAGGGGCACTCGCCCTGGGCCTCCTTCTCCCCGTCCTCGTAGCTGAGGTCCAGGCCGTGGAACAGGTAGGGCCGCAGGTTAGCTGGGGTCTTGACTATCGCCGGCATTAATACAACCTCACTTCCCAGAAGATCGTGTTGTAGTGGGGGAGAGTCCCCCACGGTATTCCGTAGGTGCTGAACTCCACCACGTGGTCCGGGTAGCGGTCCAGCAGCACTCCCAGCCACTCGTAGCTATTCCAGCACAGGGCGTCGCGCAAAAGCAAACCAGCCATTATACCGTAGACCGACTCGGCCCGTTGACGTAGGGCGTCTCGCATCGGTAGGGGCACGGTGCTGTAGTAGAGGTAGAGGCCCCGCTCCGTGCGCATGACCTCCCCCTGTAGCCGCAGGGATTGCTCCACACCGAGCGGTACCTGCTGCGAGCAGTACCAAGCGGAAGGGTCGGACACGCCGCCCCACCGCTCCACCACCTGCGCCGGGGTCTGCTTGTAGTACGTGACTCCGCCCGCCACCCGGCCGTTGCGCAGGTGATAGAGCCCCTCGTCGGGAGAGTCTCGCTGGAAAGCCTCCAGGCTCTCCCACGTGGGGCTGGCGTTACCGAACTCGCCCAAGCGATAGCGGCGGGCGAAATCACCTTTGGCTAGTACGGGCTTGAACACGCTTCTCCCTCCTACGCTCCAGCCACTGCTCCCCGGCCACTCGCCAGTCGTCCGCCTCAACCCCGCCCATTACGATCAACGCGCTGTCCAGGTCGCCGCGCTTGTAGTAGTGGTAGGCGATGCACATGGGTTGAGCCACCGTCATGAGGAACGGTTCCTGATACAGGGTGGCAAGGGCGTCGCGCTGGTGCCGCTCAACGAACGCCAGTAGCTCCCCATCGAACGTATCCGGGTCCTCTACCAGAGGGACAATGGTACAGGCGGGCAGGTACTCTAGCCGTTCATCCAGGTTGCTATCGTAGGCCAACCACTTCTCCGGTTCCCACCGCTCCGTGTAGTAGTGGAGGTTATTGGTGAACTGGTTGTAGACCCCTACCCCCACGCCCAGGTGCGCCGCTATGTACTCCTGAAGTACGGAGAAGTGAACCGCGTTCGCCCCGAGCATCCCCCAGATCAGGTCATTGCTGCGGTTGCAGACGGTCATGTTGAGGAACTGTCGTGCACCTTCGGTGTCGGTCCGTTCGAGGGAGAAGTAGCAGGCCGTATTGCAACACACGTCCTTGGAGGAGTCTATCCGTAGCAGGTCGTCCTCCACCGTCCACATCTGAAGTACGGCTCGGCGGCTCTCGGGCTTACGGTGCAGGTGGCTGATCAGCAGCTTGAGCTGGTCCACCGGCTCCAGGTCGAAGTATCGCTCTGTAATCGGGCGGTCCATCATAGGCTTGTAGCTTAGCCCCGACCTCCATCTCTCGCCGTAGGCTCCATTGAACGTCTTGCCGTCGTCGCTGAACTCCGGCATGCGGCTGTTGTAGTAGGCGAGTGGGGCCACGTCGTTCCTGCCCGCCAGCATCCACAGCGACTCATACAGGTGGAAGAACGGGTTGGCGTCCCGAGCCGCGTTGAACAGCACTCGCTCCGTGGGGTTGGCATAGGTGACGATGACCGGTTCCTCGACCATCGCCACCTCTCCGGCTCGGCTGTTACACACATAGGTCGGGATCGTGCCCTGGTGCAGCCCCTCCACTAGCGTCTTGAAAGCCGTGTTTACGTTCCGCGTCTTGATATGCATCGCTGCTCCTTTGATGGATGTTCCGCCACGCCTCATCCCACTCACCTATAACGCTCTGGTTTTCCCACGGCAGCTTCCCCGGTTCCACCCGCCGCATCGTCTCGGCGCAATACACTTCCAGGTCGAGGAACTGGGCCATTGCCAGCTCCACCGTCGCTCCCGCCGACCGCCTCCAGCCGGGAAGCAGGGCTATCGCGTCAGCCACGAACAGGGCCGCGACGTCCGCTAGCATCACGTGCCGCAGGTGCGCGCCGTTCACGGAGCTGTCCTGGTCGTAACCCAGCGCTCGGTCCATAGAAGCGGGGGAGAACGCCTGCCAACCGGCCGCTCTCCACCGCGCCACGGCGGCGTCGAACGCGGGGAAGTTCCAGTCAGCGATCCCCCGCATGGGACCGGCGATGTAGATTTTCCGCATCGTAACTCCTTGTAGATCAACCACCTTGAACTATCTTCTGAAATCCGTTCAACTTGGCCTTTACTTCTCTGTATCCGAGGTTACAATTATAACGTTGGGACGAAGGACGCGGCCGAGTGGCCAGCCGGGTAGCCCGACGCAAAAGGGAGCAAAGCCATGTCCGAGACCACCACGACCGTAGCGACCCCCGCCGCCCCGAAAACCACGAAGAAGGCTCGCAAGACCAAGCCCAGCGCCAGCAAGACGAAGGCCGAGTATGGTCGAGTTCGCAGCCATGATCTGCCGTGGAACGATAAGAAGGTCTCTGTTTTCAAGGCTCTCAAGGCTCTGCGTGCCGTAGGAGTCACCAACGCCCGCTCTGCCGCTGACATCGCCAAAAAGGCCAATCTGACCGAGCGCGACGTGCGACACTACGTGTACCATGCCGCTTCCGCCAATCTGGCTGGTATTGCCACGCATGAAGACTTCCGTGGCTACGTGTACTACCTAACCGCTAAGGGTGCCGCTCTGAACCCGAAGGTCCACTAACCTCCCACGGGCGCAATACCGGCAATGTTAGGGTATGACCTGCAATAGCCTCCTCTATGGCTTGCAGGTCATTTTCGTTTGGTGTTGGTAATGACCCTCTGCCTCGTTGGTCCGGCAGCAGCCCAGGTCGGTAGCTTAAGGCATCACATCCGGCGCACGGTCCAAAGTCTCGCATTCCGTGATATAGCTTTCGCCTGGCGGCACGCATGGCACGGTTTTGCCAAATCTCATCCAGCGTCTGGTTCAACACGTTACCGCACTTGTACTCACCTCGCCAGTCGTTACAACAGATAGCTACACCACCATCCCACCTGATACTCATCTCCCTGAACGGCTTAGCACATCTCTTGCCCATAGCGCTATCGTTCTTCGGTGCTCCACACCCCGCATGGTTATTCAGTACCGAGTGCGTGCCGCCGGTGGCACTGACAATATCCTGCACTATCACCAAGTTGTGCTCGTCGAACTGCCGTCTCCTGTGGGGATTACCTCTCTTGTCCTGCGGATACATGACTGGAATATGCGGCCCTTTGTACATATCCAAGATCTTTGGAACCAGTTTGACGCCATCATACCAATCCAACGCCAGAACATTCAGTGATTCCAGTGCTAGGTTGATACTGGTAGTCGGGTCCTTGACGAATCCAGCACCATTGCTAGTCATCATTAGATGCATCCGTCGCGGAAGCTGTATCCGAAACTTTTTCAGGATGGTCATCATATTAGGATTCATACTTGGCTCGCCATGCATTGCGAACTCAATACGCGGACGCCATCCATTGTCGCGTAGCAGCATGGTGATTCTTTCTGCCGTGGCTACTGTCATAAACTTGTAGTCATTGGCCTGCCCACGAATACCGTTCAATCCGCAGAATTCGCACCGCAGATTGCATCCTTCGGTTAGTTCAATTTGTAGACAGAACGGTGGGCCTTGTAGTTCTATTTGATTGTTCATAAAGCCTTTTTCCCTCTAAGCAGTAAGCACATCAACCAGTGTACGTGCCGACATTTCATCTTTGTGATGTTCCAGTAACTGGTCGGATTGCCGCACTATTGACTGAATCTCGTTAGCAGACATTCCACGTTGCAGCACTTCGGCCAGTTCCCGACCATTACCCACCGCGATGCAGTTGGCTTTCGGATCAGGGCATGCTCTCATTTCATCATCTGGAATGATCCAACCTCTATGCACCACACACACAGAGCCGGCATCCATAGCCTCCATGAATGAATATTGAGTGCCACCGCCGTCTCCCTTGATCAGCGACATATCACATGTGAAGGTTGCTTGATGGCAGATATTAGCAGCTGTTGTAACTTCCCTCGAATAATGACTGATTGACTGTTGCCATTCCGGATACTGGGGGCACACCTTGAACTTCGTGTACAGTCGATTTTCAAACCCATGGATGCGAATCTTCATCTGCTGTGATAACAGCCTATTAGCATCCAGTAGGATCGTAGTGTTCTTATCAAAGTCTATGCGGGCCACACTACACGCTCGCAATTTTCCAGTGGCGATCGTCCCCTTGGGGTAGTGACGATGATACGGATGCGGGAGAAGCGTGCTTCCAGATATTTGACGTTGAACCGATCTCCGGATAGCGAAGCAGCGATTACCAAATTCGGCTAGATTGGTGTGAGTAAATTCCGCTGGGTCATGCACTACCAGCCAGCTGCCTGCTGAAACTAGCGCCGTTGACACTTCCCGATAATTCTTCTGGAGGGCTACCACCACAGCTAATCCATTAGCCAGCTTAATTGCGTGTTGTAGATCAATGTTCCTGTAGGTCATATTGTATCCAAATGGCCTGGGTCGGTTTTCGTGTTTGGGCTTAACCTTGTATATCGCCGCTCTAATCCCAGGCAGCTTAGATAATCCCATCATCAAGTGTGCTGTGAACGTGACCCATCCTCCGGTTGTGTTGTCACTTAAATAAAACAGACTAACATCTGTGTTATGAATTGCCGGCACCGCTGTACCTCCTCTTTAAATGTCCGTTACCCAATCGTGCTCGCTCGTATTTGTCGAATTCACACAAACTGTGCTCGATCTCGCGCATTTCCAGCGATGGCAGCTTGGGCAGCTTCGCCTTGGTCGTAGCAAGCAATGCTAGTGAATGATCTGGATAATCTCGACATGTGTGGTTAAGGTCTCGCCCTAGTAGTCTATTCAGTCCGCGCTTGGCACCTGGGCCGGGGTTGCTCCACGTTAACTTGTCTTTGGCGTGCTCCAGCAGCGCTGTGTAACGCAGGTCGCATACCGCTTCGTACGCCATGAACCCACTGCCGCCCAACCCCAAGTATCCCTTCAGACGCTGGTGTGCTTGTCGTAATGTGGTCCATCGCTTAGCGTCAGATAGCAGATTGGACAGGTCACTCCACACCGGTTGGATGTAGTCCTGGCACACCCGTTCTACCTTTGATTTAGTGCTGCCGCTGTTGCTTATGTTGAATGCACCGGTAAACACCTGCATCCCCTCGCTCTTCATTGTATTCAAGCATCTGACAGCATGTTCCAAGTCCCAGTCAACGAGCAAATTGTTTGCCACCAACACCTGACCGGTTGGAATGTAGTTGAACCAGCGGAAGCAGACCGTGGCGAACAACACCTCCGGATCGTCACGCAGCGGCTCACGCACGTTCTCGCGAAACCACACCGTGGTCTTATCGTGCTCGCGGTAGGGGTTGGTAAAGAAGTACCGTTGGAGCACCTCGTCGTACGTCCAGGGCTTGGGCCTGCCGGCCTTGCGGCGCTGGTAGATAGCGTGCCGCTCTCGTATCCAGTACAGGAACCGCTCCACCGGTGGCAGCTTAGCGACCTCGACAACCTTCATACGCGCACTCCTTCGCCCCAGCTCACCGCGTGGTACTCCACGTCCACCGGCGTCGGCACGCCCAGGTCCTCGCCGCCCTGCTCCATCAGGTGCTTCAGCTTCTTGATCTTGGGCAGGTTGGTGCGCCATGGCTCCTTGCCGGTGCCGCGGCGCTAGAGGTACACCAGCTCGTCGTGTACCTCTAGCGCCAAGCGGTAATGCCCCGGCCGCTCCAGGCTCCACTCCACCAGCTGCGCGTGGCAACGGTTCAGGGCCTTCAGCATCCACCACCCGGCCGTTCCTTGGACGTGATAGTTGAGCGGCTCGGTCGGGCGAATGCGGCTCCACTGCGTCCGCGTAACCATCAGCGGATAGCCCCGCGAGCAGCCCAGGTCGCGGTCCGGTATCGTCTCTACGTAGCCGTGAAGGTTGGCGAAGGAGACCCACTGCTGGTTTAGCTTCTCCTTGCGGGCGAACCGGGCGGCGAGCCGTGCTTGGCTACCAGGCCGGTGGAAGGCGCGGTCAGCGGTGCCCAGGCCGTCGGGTCGGTCAATGGCCCCGTAGCCCATGGCAAAGTCCCCATTCTTACACCACTGGTACCAGGTGTCCTCGTACAGCTTCTTCACGTGGGAGCCGACCTTTTGCAGCCCCACCACCCGTAGCTCCTCTTCCCACAAGTCCGGATAGACCGTGCTGAAGTTGAGTAGGTGCTCGCTGCCGTAGTAGGGCGGATCGTCGGCCCGCTCGAACAAGTCGATCAGCTCCCGCTCGCCCGACTCGTAGGCTGGTATCCGCAGCTCCAGGTTTTTCGCGTCCATGCTCCACCACTCTCTACCGGGGGCCGGGCCGAAGCAGCGGCGCAGGTTGTTCTGTCCACGCTTGCCCACGTTCTGCCCGTTGGGGTTGCTGGAAGAACGGCGCAACAAGCTGGTCCCCGTCGGGTTGAAGTTGGGATGAAGTAGCAACCAGCCGGAGCAACCCTCCAGCGGTTGCCCGTAGCGCTCGTAGCCGTCCAGGTACGTTACCGCCGTATCCTTCCCCCGTTTGTTACGCAGGCCCTCTATGAACCGGTACCCGTCCGATTCCGGTGGCAGGTGCTCCAGGTAGTAGGGCACTGCTACCTTGCTATCGAGCAGGGGCTTCTGTGTCTTGCCCTTGGTATCGTAGAGAGGAGGCAGCTTCAACACGTCGAACACGAACGTATCTAGCGAGCCGTTACGCCCGCCCCTGGGCATGGTCAGGTCGTAGCCGTACCCCTTGGCTATCGCTACGCACGCCTCTTGGTGCCGCTCGCTCTCCGCCCGACACTCGTCGCGCAGGGCAACCAGCTCGCTGTAGTTGACCGTGACGCCGCCTCGCTCCATCGCTATCAACACCGGCAGGGCCTTGACCCGCTCCTGGTACATCTTCATCAGGTCACTCACGCTCCAGCTCCTTGCGCATTGCCTGCCACAGCGCCAGTGTCACCAGCGAATCCGCGTTGGCATAGTCCCGTAGCACCGTGAACCAGGGGTGATCCTCCGCGTGTTCCAGGTGGAGTCCCAACGCCCTGGGCAGCCAGCTATCGTACTTCCAGGTCTTGGACCCGGCACTGGGCATCTCCGGCAGCCCCTCCTTGGCGATGCGCCACTCGGGTAGGTGACTGCGGCAGTAGCGCCTACACTCCTGCACCGCCTCCTCTAGCCGGTCCTCGTAGGGCTGAATGTCCACGCCCAGGTAGTGCAGGGCCATACTCGTAAGGTCGTGCGGCTGGTTGCTAGCGAGCAGGTGCCCGGCCAGCAGCGTGTCGTGGGTCCGGTCCCAGGGCCACTCGAACCGCTCCACCGTACTCAGCGCCACCGCGTCGAACTTCGCATTCTGTAGAACCACCCACTCACCCTCAGGGTCGTCCGGCGAGAGGAGTGCTTGGATCTCGGCCACGTCCTCATCCGGTACGTTCGGCTCGCGGGTGAGCGGGTCTACGTCCCACTCCCACCATTGCTGCGTACCGTCCTCGCGGGCCACGGTGACGAAGAAGGGCTTGGCCCCGTGGTGCAGGTCTACCCCGGTCGTCTCGGTGTCTAGTGCTATCACGGTCCGGCCTCTTAGGGAGAAAAGGCGCTGGTTCGGGCGGAGCGGGTGGATGAGACCCATGGTACCCGTCCCAGCGCCGCGTGGGTTACTCGTTCTTCAGATCCGCCCACTTCACGCCCTTGACCACCGTCTTGGTGTCCAGGCGCTTGAGCGTGACCGTCTCCGTCTTCACGTCCACGGCCGTGACCTCGCAGTCCACCTGCTTCTTGCCCGGCTTCTTGGTCTTGGGATCTTGCGGGTGGTAGCCGTAAACGCCGCCCTTGACCGGAGGCTGGGGCTCGGGCTCGGCGGCCGGGGCCTCTACGCCCTGGGCCGCCTCGATCAGGGCCTTGACCCCGTCCCAGTCGGCGGCGCTGTAGTCGTCCTCGCTAATGCCGGCGGCGAAGGCGATCTTCTGGAGCTGCTCCTGGGCGCTCACGTCGTCGCCCTTGGCGGCTTCTATCAGTGAGTCCAGGTCCACATCCAGCTCCTCGCCGGTGTTGTCCCCCGGTTCCGCCGCCGGCACTTCATCCGCCGAGGGCGTATCGTCCACCACGTCGGGGGCGGCCTCCCCGTTGGTCGAGAACTCCACTAGGCCGTTCCACTCGTGCTGCACTCGCGGCTCCTGCCCGGCGTAGGGGCCGGTCGTCTGCTTCTTGCCCTTCCACGTGCGGAACCGGAACGTGGGCTGTTGCTTCGTGAGAGCCGCCATACCCGACAGGATACCGGCCTCGATCTGCTGCGGCGTGCCGCTGAGCTGGTCCAGGTCGAAGCCGATGAGAGACAGCTGGTCGCGCATGAACTTGTAGTGGTCCTGGAACGTCTTTCGCTTGCCGGTTGCTTGCGGCGTGTCACAAAGCGCCTCCGGTCCGATCTGCGTGCGCAGCCCCGCCACGCTGATGCCGTCCACCTCCTTCGGCTCCAGCACCACGGCCGAGGCCATGAAGTAGGGCTGACCCTTGTTCACCCCCTCCTTGTACTCGCCGATCTTCACGTCGCGGAGCTGTGCCACACCGTTCTCGATACCCGCCGGTAGCTGCGGATTACCCGCCTCCACCGGCTTGCCCTTAGTCTCCGCGTGGGCCTGCGTCAGCCGGTTGCCCAGCTTCGCCGCGAGCGTACTCTTACCCGTCTGCACTGCCATAGTCGAACTCCCCTCGTAACGATGGTTGAAGGAAACTATCCCGTAATCACTTTGAGGATCTTCTCGTAGCTCGGGTCCACGATCACGTCCGGTATCAGCCGGCTCCCCTTGGGCAGGCGGAACTTGGTCATGTAAACGTCGTGCGGCTCGCAGCGCAGACAGTACTCCACGCCCTTGCCTCGCTCCGTCACGGTCTGGACCTCCGCTCCGACCTTGACCTTGCGCTGTGTCATCTTCGGCCGCTTGAAGGTCTGCACCACGTAGTCGCAGGCGGGATTGAGCCAGCCCGCCACAGACGGAGTCAGTGCCGCCCCTACCGTCGGTTGGATGATCTCCGACGGCATACCGTCCTCGCGACCCCCGAACACTCGCTCCTGCGACACGATCACCACGTGGCCGGCGAAGTTGAGCAGGTCGCGGAAGTACTCCTTCAGGTGCATCGCCAATTGGCCGTACTGCTGCTGGCTGGCCAGGCCCCACGACTTCTGCACCGGCAGCGAGTCCGCGCCGATGATTTCCTTGAGCACCAGGTCGGCGAACCCCGTGGCGTGGTCGAGGACCTTGGTGGCCGCGTCGTTCTGGCCTAGCCAAGCCTTAAACTGGTCCGTGGTGTTGATGATTGTGGGGCGGATGCGCTTCCGGTTTTCCGGCGTGTCCACCGACCGCAGCTCCCCCGGCCTGTTCCCGCCGGAACAGATGGCCACGTCTATCGGTCCGGGGAACGTCGCCCATAGCGTGGTCTTGCCGGTGCCGCTCGCCCCGTATAGGAGGACGCGCAGGCTGTCCACCAGGTCCCAAG
>Ga0207646_10001013_pt1 | contig 35945 bp, 36 predicted proteins | sample KBSK5502metaG_FD_184343 | JGI IMG/M metagenome (GOLD analysis project Ga0207646, IMG submission 184343) | Corn, switchgrass and miscanthus rhizosphere microbial communities from Kellogg Biological Station, Michigan, USA - KBS K5-50-2 metaG... | ecosystem: Host-associated > Plants > Roots >... | reverse complement strand
CGCTCAGTAAACTGGTTACTGTAGGCTCCTGCAAAAATGGCGATGTTGAGCAGCACGCGCGTAAAGACCTCGTTGGTTTTGCCTTTATAGCGCCGAACCTCTGCCATTTCTAACGGGATAAAAGGCGTAAATACTGTTTCTAGCGGGCGTAGGAATGGCCCCGCTACATCACCAATATGTTCGAAAAATTCATACGCTTCGCTGGTAGCACCCAGGCGGGGAAGGATATCCACCAGCGCCGGGCATGGGGGGACAATACTCTCCTCATCGATGGTTACCACCATATAGCCCTGGCCTGCAAGTGTCACAGGAGCGATTTGCTTGATAGCAGCCCCCAGGGGACTGGCGAGTAGTTCCGGCGCAGCCAGCTTCTCCGTCATATCGGCATACTGGGTGCTGCGTTGCGGCCTGATTTTGAGCGCAAGTTTTTTCATGGTGGGAGTATAACATAGAGTCTTCCTTCTTGGCCTGGGAAGGATTACAATTAGATATGCAGGTAGAACACAGAGATCACCAAATTTGCAGGAGTATATCTATGCACATCGTTACCGTTGCCGAAATGCGCGAACTGGAAATCAGGGCAGACCGCGAATATGGACTTACTTCGCCTATACTGATGGAGAATGCAGGGAAGAGTGCGGCTGAGATCCTGGCAGAACACATCCAAGCGACACGTGGAGTGGCTGATCTTGAGTTTCTGATCCTTGTCGGCCCAGGCAATAACGGTGGCGATGGCCTGGTGATGGGACGTTACCTGGAAAAATGGGGTGGATTTGTCAGCCTCTACCATTGGAAGGAGCAACGCCTGACGATTCATGGACAGGACGTTCCGGAGGCTGAGACTGCTGCGAAACTAGTAGAGAGCATTCAACGCGCCAGGTACGTGCTCGATGCTCTGCTGGGCACAGGACGTTCGCGTCCACTCCCCGACAGTATGCGCAGCTTGCTGGGCCGCGTGCGCCAGGAGCGAGAGAAGCGGGACACGCTGCACGTGGTAGCGATTGATCTTCCAACCGGCATGAACGCGGATACAGGAGAAGTCGATCCCGGGACCATCCCTGCTGATATAACGATCACGCTGGCCTGCCCCAAGCAGGGCTTTTTCTTCTTTCCTGGGCGCAACTACCTGGGCGAATTATATGTGGGCGATATCGGCTTGCCTGCTGAGCTGGAAAGCCACCTGCAGGCAGAGATGCTGACATCCACAATGGTGAAAGCTATACTGCCAAAGCGCCCGTTCGATAGTAATAAAGGTACGTTTGGCAAGGTGATGCTGTTGTGCGGCTCACCTCCATATCCAGGCTCAGCATTTCTGGCCGGAAGCGCCGCAGGCCGCGTGGGTGCAGGACTGGTGACACTGGCGGTCACAGAGCAAATGCAGCCTATCTATGCCGGTGCCCTTCACGAGGTAACGTTTTTACTCCTTCCGCCCGAATCTGCTGAGAGCTTTCAACGGGCCAATATGCTGATAGACCACCTGGAGGGATATCGCTCGCTGCTGATTGGACCTGGCCTGGGTCAATCGCCCTCCATTCGCGAGGTGATCTTACAGCTACTGGAATATGTACGTGCGCTGCCGGATGAAGAACGCCCACAGCTGGTGGTTGATGCCGATGGCCTGAATAATCTCTCTGCGCTGGAGCGCTGGTGGACGCTGCTGCCTGCAGGAACGGTGATTACACCACATCCAGGCGAGATGGGACGACTGTGTGGCGGGTTGAAGGTATCAGGCGGCAATATCGATCGCCTGGAACTGGCACGCAACAAGGCTCGCGAATGGCAGGTCACGCTCGTACTCAAGGGAGCCTGCACAATTATTGCGGAGCCGGATGGGCGCATACGCATCAACTGGCTGGCCAATCCCGCGCTTGCCACAGCGGGTACAGGCGATGTTCTGGCCGGGATGATCGCAGGCCTGCTGGCACAAAAGGTATCACCTTTCGATGCCGCCAGTGCTGCTGTTTACCTGCACTCTGTCGCCGCCGAATTGGTCAGCGCGGATATCGGACATGCGGGGCTGCTGGCAAGTGATTTGCTGCCCAAGATACCGCGTGCAATGGTGAGATGCCTTTCACTGCGCCAAACTTATCCAGGCACGAAGAAGAACACTACGCAGGCCATAACATAGACGGCCACAAGCTGCACCCCCTCCAACCAGGTCGATTCCCCATCCAGGGTGACGAGTGGAAAAAGAATAGTCGCTAATCCCAATATAGCCAGTTCAAGAGGTTGGAAAACCAGGTCCAGTGATGCTGGAAAGAAGTGACTGACCAGCACCAGCAAAGGCGCTACAAAGGTAGCCACCTGGATCGACGAGCCAGCCGCGATCGCCATACTCAAGTCTACGTGATCCCTTAATGCTATGAACAACGCGCTTGAGTGTTCGGCAGCATTACCTACAATGGGGATGATGACCAATCCAACGAACACCGGAGACCAGCCAAGTTGCTCGGTTACAGGCTTGATGGCACCTACCAATAATTCACTATTCCAGGCAACGCCTATGGTCGCTACCAGCAACATCACTACTGCCAACCATAGGTTTGGAGGTTTTCGGTTGTCCACTTCACGCGGATTAACCCCGCCTGTCACTGCTTCTACTTCCTCAGACTGTTCCTGTTCTGCTGCCGGTGAGGGGGGGGGCATGGTTTTACCGTGGCGTTTGGGACTACGCCGCTCTGTACGCAGGTGGAAAACATGTGTGGCGAGATACATGGCATAGACGAGCAGTAAAATTATGGAAATCACACTACTGACTGTTTGATCATGTCCAGGGTCTTTAATAAAAAGTGAACCTGCCGAAGGAATCAATAAGCCTGCGATTGCCAGCACCATCATCGTGGAGTATTGCCCGGCATCGCGCGCGCTGAAATACTGTTTACCCCAGCGCCATGCCCCAAACGCCAGAGAACTACCAAGCACGAGCAGGCTGTTGCTGATGATTGACCCGGTAATCGAGGCTTTGACCACTGATATCAATCCCTGCCGCAAGGCAAAGATGCCGATGATGATTTCGGGAGCATTGCCAAAGGTTGCGTTGAGCAACCCTCCAGCAATTGGGCCGACGTAATACTCCAGGTCTTCAGTCGAACGGCCGATAAGCACTGCAAGGGGTATCAGGCCAATAGCTGAACTAATAAAAATGGCTGTTTCTTGCTGTCCCCAGATCAATGAGATGACGGGAGCAATAACGGCCATTATAAGTAGAGAGTAGAGCCAGCGTGACATAGCATCCCCAATGACGAGGCGAGATGTTACCGGGATGCAAGACTCGCCCTGTTTGTATTACCCGGCAGCGCTTTCTGCAGGGGCAGCACCACTTGCCGACACGTCGATCACGTTTACAGTGATTTCCGGCTCAGGCTTTTGCGCGAGCTTCACGGGTACCTTGAAGGTTCCAAGTGTCCGAATAGGTTCACGTAGTTCAATCAGGTGCCTATCGATAGTGATGCCTTCGCTCTCACGCAGGCCTGCAGCGATGTCCTGGCTGGTGATGGAGCCATAGAGCCGGCCCTGCCTGCCGACACGTGCCTTGAAGGTGAGCGAGACCTGGCCCAGGCGCTCCGCCTGCTCTCGATTCGATTCTTCTTGTTTTTCGCGTTTGCGCTGCTCAGCGGCTATGCGCTGCTGGTAATTCGCTAAGAGTTCCGGTGTTGCTGCGGCAGCCAGGCGACGCGGCAAAAGATAATTACGGGCGTACCCATTGGCTACGTCCTTTAAGTCACCGGCCTTGCCGAGGCCCTCAACATCCTGTAAAAGTATTACTTTCATCCAATATGCTCCTCTCAATACGACACTCGTCAGTGTCTCGTTTCATCTTTGTCTAAGTTTAGAAGAATCTGCCTGGCTTCCTCAATTGTCTGGGCATCTAACAGCTTGAGGATCACCGTTTGCAACATCTCTGGGTCCGTGATTTTAGCGGTTTGCTGTTCCGCCAGTGTACTGATCTCCGGGAAACGTCTCTGCACAAAGCCTATAATCGTCTGACGCTGCCGTTGCAGTTCTTGTTGACGCTCCTTCTCCACGCCTTGCTCAACGAGCTCCTGGTAGACCCATGACTCGCTCAGGATATCTTGAAACATGCTAAACCTCCTTTTGAACCACTCCAGTTCGGGTCCTGTTTTGAAGACTAATCCCCCCAGCACTTCTGCAATCGCCAGTAAGTCATATTCCTCCACAGACGCTAGCTGGTCGATCATCTCCGTCACTGCCTCGGGTCGCTTCCCTCCGTCGGTCAATGTCACCAGCGGCAGCACCCCCGTCCATCCTGCTCCCAGGAAGAGCTCTGCCGGCACCTCCCACAACTTGATGACCCCAAAGAAGAAATGATGCACGTCTACCCCAGGGGGAAACCTGCGCACGAGCGGCGATGTCGGTACTTCCCCTGCCTTGCGTAAGTAGATCACATACGAATAGACCGGCAGATGCCCATACTGGCGCGAGGCCAACACATTATATTCCTGTAAGCGCGTCGCCATGTCGGGATCATCGTAGGTCTGGAACTCGATATGCAATAACGCTGGCTCGCCACGCAGCCTGACCTCCAACAAAGCATCTGCAAAGAGTTGCTGGTTCTGCAGCTCGATGTCGAGTGCGCGAACAAAGACCGCCTCGGCCACCAACCACCTGGCAAAAGTTTGGCATATCTGCGCACTAACCGCTTCATCATACTATCCCATAGTCCAGCCATACTTAGTAAATCCCCCTTGCCACGTATTTTCTATGAGCAGTGTAACATATCGAAAACAGCCTGTCGAGAGAAAGCAGGGTTACGGTAGAATACTCTCTCCTCCTTTTGATTGAGTTCGCCCCTACGCCCAAAGACCTAGTAGAAATAGATCGGATGCCAGTTACGTGCGAAGCTAGCAGAACCTATACTTGCTCTATGAATGGTGCATACCTGCGGAGAGTGCCAAAGGAACGCTCTGCCGAATGCCCGGTGTTCGCACGAGAGAAGCCAAAGGACATGAATATGCAAATCTCTGTTGAAGCAGTTTGTAAAACGCGCCCTACATAACGTACCAGGGGAACCCTGGTGAGAAAGGATACCACATCATGCCGGTACCAACATTTACACAGTCACCCAATTCTAGTCCACAGCCCAGGCAATCACACCGCACACTGTGGATCGTCCTCGGAAGCGCTATCGGTGTGCTCGTCTTCGCAGCACTCGTTACCGGGGCTGTCTTCGTCGCGCTGCACACGTTCTTTCAACAAACCGATCAACCCGTCCCGGTCGCTGCAAACTATGGCCTGGCCTTCATGAGGCAGGACTATGCGAATGCCTACGCCGACCTGGACAGTCAAGCCACCATCAACGGCCAGAAGGTAGACGAGCAAACGTTTCGCAATCTGGCCACAACAGCCGATGCACAACAAGGCAAGGTAACAGGGTACAGTCTGGATGGCAGTAACAGCGCATCGCTTTTCACTATGACGGTACGTCGGGGTGGTCGGAACTACCAGGTGCATCTCCAGCTCAAGCTGGAGGGTAGTGTATGGAAAATCATCAGCGTGGATGGCATCTAGCACGAACCTCATCTGATGAGCGAGAAAGGAAACACCACATGTCTACCATCGCAACGGGGTCGCAACCCACGACCTCCTCACCGCTCAAGCGCCTTATCAGTCGTCACCCATTGATCGCCTTCTTTGTCATCGTGTTTGCGGGGGAGTGGATTGCCTTCCTGCCTCTGGTGCTGGCCCAGAATGGTCTGGGCCTGTTCCCCTACACCATCCCGGAGATAGGACCTTACCCGCCGTCTTACTGGTTCACCGTCCTGGCTTCGATCGCAGGGCCGACCCTGGCCTCCTTTACGGTGACCACCATCATCACTGGCAAAGCAGGGGTGCGGCAGTTGCTGCGGCGCTATGTGCTCTGGCGTGTCGGTCTGCGCTGGTACCTCCTCGTACTCGTTGGGGTGCCTCTGTTCCAACTGGTGTGCTCGAGTGTCTTCCTGGGGACAGCACCACTGACTGCGTTCATTCAGCAGTGGCCGCTCTTCTTCACGACGTACCTGCCAAACGTCCTGATCATTGCTGTTGTGGTGCAAATCTGGGAAGAAGGAGGCTGGTCGGGTTATGCGGTCCCCAACTTACAAAAGCGTTTTGGGGCAGTGCGCACAACGCTGATCCTCGGTCCCCTGTGGGCCCTGTTTCACCTGCCCGCCTTCTTTGTTCCGGGGCAGATTTTTCAAAGTAAAGTCGATGCGATCACGATGATCGTGACGATGGGGCTCCTGATCATTATCGCCATACCGACCAGAATGATCATGACCTGGGTTTTCAACAACACGAAGGCCAGCATCCTCATCGCGATCCTCCTGCACGCGGCGTTGGATGCGAGCAATAGTGGGAGCGCCTACATCACGCATTTGCTGCCCCCCTCCCAGAACGGAGGCTACAGCCTGGTAACACTCCTCTTCCCGCTTGTCGCGGCGGTTTTACTGCTCATCTTCACGAAGGGCCGACTTGGGTATAAACCGGATCGTAACGCGCAACTCATAGAGGAACCTCAACCGGCAGAGATGCCACAGGTCAACGTCGAAAGGTGAGGGCATCATCGCCCTCACCACATTCCCAAGGAACACCTCGATGGCGTCACATCAATAAACGTTTCAGAAACGCTGTATATATTAGACTACGATTGAGATTGCTGCGATGGGAGGGTATGTCCATCAAGAGAAGTGTTCAAGCGCTTCGCCTGGTGAATATGTATGCTGTAAAAAACCCAATAAGCCGCGTATGATGATTGAATTGGAAAATAGAAATGAGCCAGACACTTATACTCGATACCGACGTATCTCAAGTAGTCAATCCAACCTCCAGCCAGGTTCACAACCAGGAGCATAAAGTAAGCGAACAGCGGCAGAAGCAGCCCAAAGCGAGTATGCCGGTAGGTGGTAGCTCCATCCCCGCCGCTATCCTTTCTACGCTGTTGCTGCGCATTGCCAGCCGCACCAGCTTCGTGCTGCTCGGTTTCTACCTGGGCGAGCACTTCACCTCTACGACCATCGTTGCTGTTGTGCTCGAAGTATTCTATATCACCGAAATCGTGTTAGCTCCCATCGTGGGCAGCCTCTCTGACCGCGTAGGCCGCAAGCCTTTCCTGCTTTCTGCCCCGCTCGTGGGCATTGGAGCAGCCCTCTTCCTTGTCGCTGCAGCCCTGCTCTTTCCCCACCCGCATGCCGCACCCTTTGACGCCCGGTTGGTGCTTCTGCTGCTGGCGGTGCTGGTGGGACGCTTACTCGAAGGGGCTGCAACCGCGCTCAATGCACCAGCCAGCCTGGGCTATCTCACCGAGGTCACCACTGGTTCAGACAAGCTGCGAGTACGGGTGATGACCGCTTTTGAAGTCGCCACCGTGGGGGGTCTGGCCCTGGCGATCCCATTTGGTGGGAAAGTCAGCAGCCTGTTGGGCACCTGGGGCTTCTTCGTGGTGATTGCACTGCACGTGATCAACGCCGTGCTGATCACCTGTTTCTTGAAGGAGAGCGCACAACGCAAAGCGCAGGTTCAGGCGCATCATTCGCTGATGGAAAGTCTCTCCGTAATCCGCCATAAACGCATCTTCACCTTTCTTCCAGCCTGGCTCTCCATCAATGCCCTGGTAGGCGCCTGGATGACCTTGTGCACCATTATACTGACCTACCCGGAGCCGGCAGCGGCTATGCGCCATCCGGGGCAGTTGCTCTACGGTGGTTTCAGCAAAGAGTTTGCGACGTTGCTGATCGGTGGTTTTGGCCTGCTGTTCCTGGCAGGCATGGGACTGTGGATGCTGGTCTTGCCACGTCTGCGTCGCACAACGGTAATGTTCATTGGATTGGGCGGTTTGAGTGTAAGCATCGTCGCCTTGACACTGATCAACGGCCTGGTGGAGAACCCGGCACAGGTGTTTGCCAGTTCACAACCATTGTTCCTGGCTCTCCTCCCCGTGGTAGTACTCGGAGTGCTCCTGTTGAGCGGCTTTACCCCGGCTTCACTGAACCACATGGCGGCAATTTCAGAATTGCTGCCGGGTAAACGAGGTGCCGTGATGGGCTTGTACTCGGTTTTAATGGGGGTGGGGCAATTGATAGGCGCTTCTCTAGGTGGACTGTGCGTGGACCTGGGCGGTTTCTACGGATTGATGGGCTTCTCAGTGGCGATGGGCCTTGTCGCACTGGGCAGTGTGCTCTACATACGTATAAATGGTCACGACTTGATCAAAAGCCCATCCAGGAACAGGTCGTTTGTCACTAGAAAACTACCATCCCACGCTTACTCTGGAAAAGCCGCTCGCATCGCTTAACGTGCTGGAACCTGGACACGGACACGAGTCCCCTGGCCTGGTGCGCTCTCGATCTGAAACGTCCCACCCAGGTGTGTGACACGCTCACGCATAGAATGCAAACCCAGGTGACCGGGGAAGGAAGCCGTTGCATCAAACCCTCCGCCATTATCACACACCTCCAGGATGACCACCTCGCTCAACTGCTCCAGGCGCAGGTCAACCCTCGTCGCCTGGGCATGCTTGACCGTGTTATGCAGGGCCTCTTGCGCAATGCGATAGAGTTCCTGTTTGACCGTGAGGGAAAGCGCTGGTTCCTCACACAGGTCTGTGTGAACGGTAATGTTGTGACGGGCATGCAGTGCTGCACTCTGTTTGGTCAGCGCACTGACCAGTCCCTCGGTCTCCAGCGACTCGGGACGCAGCTCAAAGATCAAGGCGCGCATCTCGGCCAGAGCTGCTTCAGCCAGCGAGAGCACATAGTCCAAGGGTGCGGCCGCTTTGCTTGGGTCGCGGTCGAGCTGGGTACGAGCAGTATGCGTACCGAGCGAAATGCCGTAGAGCGCCTGCGAGACCGAATCGTGCAGTTCCCGCGCCAGGCGGCGGCGTTCCTCCTCTTGGGCCAGCACTAATCGCTCACGCGAGCGTTGTAAGTCAGCCGAGAGACGGACCGCGTGGGCAGCAGTGCCTGCCTGGCGAGCGAGGTCATCGAGTAAGCGGCGGTCGGCTGATGAGAACAATTCGCCAGGGCTGCGGGAGGCCAGGAGTAACTGCCCGATGGTGTCCTGTTGATAGCGCAATGGAACGAGCAGTGATGGGTCTACGGGTGTGCCATACGAGGCAGCCAGGCGCAACTGCCCCTCCTCTTGCAGTTCAATCGCAGCATAGGGCAGTCTGAGCGCCTGTGCCACCGTCTCGACGATGGTCGGCAGAATAGCATCAGGAACGAGTGTCGCTTCCAGGTGCTCACCGAGGCGCGAGATGATGCGATAGGGGTCGTCGCGCTCCCCATACATCAGGCGGTTGACGGCACTTTGCAGGCGGGCGCGCAGGGGTTGAAAAAGTACCGCGATGAGGCCGGTTGCCAGCAGGGAGATGATGAGATTGCCTCGCGCCTGAAGCAGCGTACTCAGCCCGCCTACAACCAGCACGTAGAGTCCAACGACGATTGCAGTAAGCAGACCGTAGACCAGGGTGCGGTTGATGATGAGATCGATGTCCCAGAGCCGGTAACGTAGGATTGCAAAAGCGATGGAAATCGGGATGAGGAGGAGCAAGAGATAGCTGGTAGTGTAGAAGAGGATGTCAGCAAGTGGACTTTGGTCTGCCGAAGGGAAAAAATTTGCAAAAACCAAAACGAGTACGATGTATCCCCCAATGGCTATCGACACTCCGAAAACGACCCACTTGGTCTGCTGGCGCTGCACACTGTTCGATATACGAAGATACCGGTATACCTGTGCAACAATCATAAACCCTACGAATAAGAGAAACCCTAAGGACGAGAATACGATGTTATTGTAGGGATTGAATGGGGAAGGTGGCAAGAAGTACTTGAAGCCCCAATAGAGGATTGCTCCGACTGAAAGCCAGCGGGTCCAACGCGGGACAAACCGTCCGGTTGGAAACAGATAGAAGAAGACGACAATGCTGACAGCGCCAAGAAAGATCACGAACTGATACAACCAGTAAGGTATTGCTACCAACGTGTTAGCAGAAAAAGTGAGAGCAAAGGTCATCAGGAAAAATGATGCGAAGAGTGCCATCCAGTCATCGGACCTGCGCCAGAAGAGAATGATGGAGACGACGAAGTAGGTACAGACGAAGACGATATTGATTACAATGTAGTAGATGGCATAGGCTTGAACGGAGAGGCCCAACGCCTGGAGTTGCTGAACAAACTGGACAGAGGCTGGTGTTGGATGATTGCATAGAGGCCCTGTGCAGAATTGAGAGAGGATAGCCTCATAGGTTGCCAGAACACTGGCGACAAAGACTCCGAGGGAGAGAACACCTGCAGCTATGCATGCCACGCGAGCGAGAATCAACCGGTTACCGTACAGGCGAGTGTCACCTTGTTGTGGTTTATCGCGAGCTACTGCCGGCGCTGACCGTGTAAACAGACGGTTCATAGTGTTGTTTGCCTTTCCCGCCAGTGTTACGTCCTATCAGCCTATGGATGACACACAGAATTACCCCTAAAACACCCCACGCCCGGGATGCGAACGCATATAGCCGTCCCTTGTCCTTCGGCACTTTCATCCAGCCGTCTCTGGCGAGCTGGCGGAGACCAGGCCAACGCGGATCGCGTAGAGCGTCGCCTGGGTGCGGCTCTGCACGCCGAGCTTGCCCAGGATGTTGCTGACGTGCACCTTGACCGTCTTCTCCGCAATGTGCAGGCTGTGAGCGATTTGCTTGTTGGACTGTCCCTGTGCCAGCAGCCGCAGCACCTCAGTCTCGCGTTCAGTCAACGCCTCCGGGCTTTCAGGAGCACTCACAACCTGCATCAGGCGCGCGGCCGCCTGGGGCGTCAACTGCACCTGCCCGGCTGCTGCCGCTTTGATGGCCCGGCACAATGCCTCTGCCTGCGTGTCTTTGAGCAAGTAGCCGATGGCCCCTGCACGCACTGCGCCAACCACTGATGCATCTTCCAGGACGCTGGTGAGGGCCAGCACTTCGGTATCGGGCAACTCGCGCCGGATCGTCGCTGTCGCCGTGATGCCGTCCATCACCGGCATTACCAGGTCCATCAAGACTATATCTGGCTCCAGCAGCCGCGCCAGGTGCACCGCTTCGGCTCCATCTGCGGCTTCGCCCACCACCACCAGTTCGGGGTCCAGGCTCAGGAACATCTGGAGTCCCTGGCGCACCACGCTATGGTCGTCGGCAATCAGGATGCGGATCGCCATGCCCTCGCCTCCTTTTGACACAGTTCGTCCCTACGCCTAAAGACCTAGAGGAAATAGATCAGATGCCCGTTACGCGCGAGGCTGCAAGGATCTATACTTGCTCTATGACGAATGTCTAGCCTGCGGCGAGTACCCAAGGCGCGTTGCTGAGTGTCCGGTGTCCGCAGGTGAGAAGCCCATTGTTCTGTTGACCATTGTATCATACCTGCCGGTGTGCCTTCGACTCGAAGGCATGCAGGGCAAAATAAGATGAGGGTGGCATGATCACATTGTTGCTCGTAGATGACCAGCTAGCCGTAAGACAGGGCTTACGCATGCGACTCATGCTGGAGCCTGACATCACGGTGGTCGGCGAGGCGAGCACCGGTAGGGAAGCATTGACACAGGTACAGCAACTGTCCCCTGATGTGGTGCTGATGGATATCGAAATGCCGGCGATGGATGGGATCACCGCTACGGCTGCATTGCGGGATACTCACCCGCAGAGCGCGGTCGTGATACTGAGCATCCATGGCGATGTCCTTACGCGAGCACGAGCGCAGGCCGCAGGTGCAGCGGCCTTTGTGGAGAAGCATGGGACGGTAGAGGCGCTGTTAGCGACAATCCGAGAGATCGCAGAGCCTGCAAGGTAGGCAGAACACTACCCGGCTGCGGTCACTCAGAAGATATACCAGGGTTACTCACCCATTAGAGAACGCAGCCGGGCCTTCCAATCCTCCTCATCCGAACTGCCTGTCTCACCTGCTTGACCGACCGTCCAACTGCGCGTGCCATCGGCAGATTTGATGGGCATAGCCCATCGACTTCGCGGTTCTTTACTGGCGGGTGCACGCAGGGCCGTCTGCGCTGCTTTTCGCACGTCCTGTACAGGATCGTGTAATAATGGGCGAATCAACGCCTTGTCCCGCTCGCCTTCGAGGCGGCTCAGCGCTCGGATGGCTGCGGCTCGCTCTTCAGCAGTTCGCGCAGCTAAGAGGGGTTCAATGTCAGGCGCCAGTTCCACAAGGGCCAGGTCAGCAACCAGGCGCAGCAAACGACTGCGCCGCATAGGATGGGTTAAGCTTGCCAGGGCGGCCCGGCAATCGGCATACACCTGCTCTTGACTCAGAACACCCTGCTCTATCGCCTCCGCCACTGCTATTTCCACAGGCACGGGCGATGCACCGCGCAGAAACGGCTCAATCCACGTGGCGACCGGTTCATTCTGGTTGGTGCTTTCATGGAGTTTCAGCGCCCAGGAGAAATGCTGATCCAACCAGTAGTAAAGGGCCAGTGTCATCTCAGCGTCGCGGGCAGCATAGGCCACCATCGCCGGTGGTAGTGGGCGACGTGTCCAATCGGTACGTTGCAAACTTTTATCCAGTCGTACGTGAAACGCTCGCTGCAGCATAGCTGCCAGCGAAGACTCATGCTGGCCGAAGATCGAGCGACAGGTTGCCTCAAGATCATAGTAATGAGCCACTTCCAAGCCGCGTTCGGCCATGACACGCAAGTCTGCAGCCGCTCCATGCAGCAGGATACTAATAGCCGGATTCTCTACCACGGCGGCCAGAGGTGAAAGATCGTTCAGCCGCAATGCGTCCACAACAAAGCACTGACCATCGACCGCCAGTTGCAGGAGCGCAAGACGATGAGAAGCGTTCGAAACATTGCTCTGCGTGCGTGTACGCACCTGGGTAAACTCCGCGTCAATGGCGACGAAACTCGCCTGCTTGAGCACATTGACAGCATGAAGCAATTGCTCGGGGCGATCCACCCAGGCACGCTGGCCTTTCGTGGGGAGTTGACCCGGTGGAGGGGTAACGCCGAGATAGCCGGGTTGTATTGCCTCTATATCATCTTCAGGCCCTGCCGGTGACACTTTATCGTTCAAAGCTCTACCCTATCGAAACAGCGTCCAACGTATGAATGAGATTATAAGCAACTATAGCAGATTTTCGGGCGGACGTACAGAGAAAAATGCTTGTATGAATAACCTTCACTATGTTAAACTGAAGCAGTTACCAACGAGAGTAGTTGTCGCTACAACAAAACAGGAAGAGATATTCCCATGACAATAAACACACCCATTACAGTAGCATACGGAGATGGCATTGGGCCTGAAATCATGGCGGCCACCCTTCACATCATTATAGCAGCAGGCGCACGCATCGACATAGAAGAGGTCGAAGTAGGAGAAAAGGTCTACCTGCGTGGAATCAGTGCAGGTATCGAACCGGGCGCGTGGGAGTCACTACGGCGCACCAAAGTATTTCTCAAGGCACCCATTACTACTCCACAAGGTGGCGGCTATAAGAGCCTCAACGTCGCGACGCGCGTGAGTTTTGGATTGTATGCAAACGTGCGTCCCTGCGTCTCGTATTACCCATTTGTCGAAACCAAGCATCCTACGATGGACGTGGTCATCATTCGTGAGAACGAGGAGGATCTCTACACTGGTATCGAGTACCGGCAAACGCACGATATGGTGGAGAGCCTGAAACTCATCAGTCGACCGGGTAGTGAAAAGATTGTGCGCTACGCCTTTGAATACGCCAGGAGCCATAATCGCAAAAAGGTTACCTGTTTCATAAAAGATAATATCATGAAGCTTACAGACGGGCTGTTCCACAGAGTATTCAACGAGATCGCTGTAGACTATCCCGATATCGAAAATGAAACCTGGATCGTCGATATTGGCTCGGCTAAACTCGCAGATACGCCGGAGGCGTTCGATGTAATCGTCCTGCCCAACCTCTACGGGGATATCCTGTCGGATGTGGCGGCACAGGTAGCAGGTTCGGTCGGCCTGGCCGGATCAGCGAATATTGGTGACCGCTTTGCAATGTTCGAGGCCATTCACGGTTCGGCTCCTCGCCGCGCCGGTCAGAACCTCGCCAATCCCTCAGGTCTGCTGCTTGCCGCGGTCATGATGCTGGTTCATATCAACCAGCCAGATATTGCAACACTGGTGCATAATGCGTGGCTACGAACGATCGAAGATGGCATACACACCTATGATATCTACGTCGAAGGGGTAAGCAAGCAGAAAGTAGGTACCAAAGAGTTTGCCGAGGCAGCCATCGCGCGCCTTGGTGAACAGCCACAGACGCTCAAAGCGGTGAACTATACCTCAGCTCCCCAGCATGAAAGGTATATGTCTGTAGCCAGCGCACAACCAACCGAGTGGAAAGACCTGGTTGGCGTGGACATTTTCCTCGATTGGCATAGTGGAACCCCCGATGAATTAGGCGGGGTGTTTAAGAGGGTGAGCGGCGATGGACTCGAACTCACCATGATAACCAATCGCGGCGCGAAAGTCTGGCCCGATGGCATGCCTGAAACCTTCTGTACTGATCACTGGCGTTGTCGCTTTATGGCACCGACCCGGGGGGCCACGATCAGCCATTCCCAGATTATAGCACTGCTGCAGCGCATAGATGAAGCGGGCTTTGATTTCATTAAGACAGAAAACCTCTATAACTTCGATGGCAAAGTAAGCTACTCCTCGGTGCAGGGAGAATAAATACGAGAGGATTGTAATTGATTATGGTAATTGACGAGATTCTGGATCACAACGAGCGCTTTGTGCAGCAGAATACATTATCAAGCATCGGGCATGCACCACGTAGACGTATGGCAGTAGTGACATGTATGGATTGCAGGCTGGTGCAGATGTTCGAGCAAGCGCTGGGCCTGGAACGCGGGGATGTACTTGAATTGCGAACCGCAGGCGCAACTATCTCCAAACCTGAACGCGCAGACGGCGCGAATGATCTGATACGCTCGCTTGCAGGAGGCATTTACCTGTTAGGTGTCCGCGAGGTCGCTGTGATTGGCCATACACAATGCGGACTGGCACACGCCAACCCGACGGCACTGACAGCTTCAATGCAGGCGCTAGGCGTAGACCCTCAAGCGCTGATCGAGAAGGAGAAACTGGGGAACGTACAGGGCCTGATGAACTGGCTCGGCGCATTCGATGATGTGCACATCAATGTGAAAGAGGTTGTCAATGTTATCCGCGACAGCCCATACCTGCCAAAAATCCCGGTGCACGGCCTGGTAATCGATATCAATACAGGCAAATTGGAGGTGGTAGACAGAGGAGGAACGGCTGCATAATTATCTGCGTGGGGATGTCCATATCGTTGTGATACAATATGACATACCAGACATGCTCGATATCAGACACGCACCTGGAAATACTCACACGCTCATGATGGATATGCCTAAACGCGCAAGATTTCGCTTTCGTCGCCCTCTATGGCTGATAGGGCTTATATTTGCTCTTTTGCTTGCAGCCTGTGGCGCCACTGCACAACCCCAGAGTACCACTAGCCACTCACAAGCAGGACCTGCGACCCAGTTAACGGCAATTCCCTTGCCCACGGGGCCTGTTACCTACGTCGCACTAGGGGCGTCCGACGCGGTTGGCGTTGGCAGCAATTTCCCGGGCTCACAGGGTTACGTGCCGTTGATCGCTGCCCATTTACCAAATGGTTCGCACATGATCAACCTTGGCATCAGCGGTATACACCTGCACGAAGCGCTCACAGAGGAATTGCCGCTGGCACTTACGACATCACCCAACCTGGTCACCGTCTGGCTTGTCGCCAACGACTTCGTAGCGGGCGTGACTTACGGCGACTATGTACATGACCTCAACATGCTTCTCCAGCAACTGCATACAAGTACGCACGCGCGTATAGCAATGGCAAATCTGCCTGACCTGACCCGTGTGCCTGCTTTCGCAAATGAATCATCCACGCAGAAAGCACAGATGCTCCGGGCAATCCAGCGATGGAACGCGGGTATTGCTCAACTGGCGAAAGTATATGGCGTGGTGCTGGTCGATCTCTTTATTCACGGGAGCGAGTTAACGTCACATCCCGAGTACGTTAGCTTCGATGGATTTCATCCCAGTCCTTCAGGATATGCTAAACTAGCTAACTACTTCTGGCAGGCAATAAAGGGATAAAAGCCCCTGGCACCCGCAAGGGGCGCCACTACATTTCCAGATCAACATCGAGACTGAGATGTAGTGGCACCCGCAAGGGGTGCCAGGCGCATTACACTAATCATTACTCCTGCGAGCGTTGAATGCTGGTCTCGCCTTCGACAATGAAGACGATGCGTTCGCAGACATTCGTACAATGATCGGCAACCCGTTCCAGTTTGTGGGCTATCCAGAGCAGATAGGTGGCACGTTGTAAAATGCGGGAATCGGTCTGGAGAGCGGGAATAGCACGAGCACCCTCCATGAGCGCCATCAAATCATGGCGTACCAGGTGATACCGCACATCTACCACGTCGTCTTCCTCCCAGATATACCTCGCAGCCTTAACATCATGATTGGCAAATGCCTCCATCGTGCCCTGCAAAACGCGCCGTGCCTCTCGCCCAAGCTCCAACATGCTTCTTAAGATCGCGGTCTCTGTGATCAGAACATCTCCATTCGGGCTAACTTCAGTATTGCCTTGAGGCACACTGCTGCGCAGCGGTTCCATGCGCAGGATATTGAGCGCGATGCCAGCAGCGCCATCACCAATGCGTTCTAGATCGCCTGCAATCGATAGCGCTGAGGTGAGGAGGCGTAAATCTCGACCACCCAATGGCTGTTGCAACGTCAACAACCTGATGGTATGTTCTTCAACGGCCGACCGTTGACTATCGACGATGGCATCGGTCTCGATCACTATGCCCGCCTTGGCCAGGTCACCTACCTCTAGGGCTTCAAGAGCCTCCCCCAGGGCATCATCCACAAGAGAACCCAGGCGTATGATCTGGTCAGTAAGCCCTTGCAGTTCTTTATCCAATAATGTTCTTGACATTCAGCCAGTTCCTCCTTCGTTATCCTGATTCATCTATAAGACCGTCTCTAAGATATTTCGCCGCCAGTTTCGCAGCAGGCTCAATATGCGCCTGCGTATTGGCCTAAGTAAAATGTAGCATATTTCTCACAGAAAAGATAGATTTGTATAGAAATTGCTCAACTATTCTTAAAGGATAAGTGTAATCGCCATAATGAATTGACAGGCATTCTCTTGAGATGTTAAAGTAGCGTTGTACCTTGATGCTCAAGGCAAAACGAGAAAGAACAGGATATTCGATGTCAACGAAACGACTACTGGGTCTTTTCGCCCACCCCGATGACGAGGGATCAATAAGCGGCGCATTGTTAAAGTATAGCATATCAGGTGACGAAACAGGCCTGGTATGCGCTACACGCGGCGAGGTTGGAGAAATCGCCGATCCCGCCCTGGCAACGCCAGAGAACCTGGGCCGGGTGCGCGAAGGAGAGATGCGAGCTGCCGCTGAGGTGTTGGGAGTACATAACTTATGGTTTCTGAGTTACCGTGATTCCGGTATGGCGGGTACACCCGAAAACCGGGACCCGCGTGCATTTGCCCAGGCCAACGCGGCAGAGGTAGTAGGGAAACTTGTAGCAATCATTCGTCAATTCCGCCCCCAGGTAATGGTGACGTTCGACGAAAGCGGGGCCTACGGGCATCCCGACCATATTGCCATCTACCGGCACACCACCAGCGCCTTTTACGCAGCGGCAGACGCCGTACAGTATCCCGAACATGGTCCGGCGCACATGGTCTCGAAACTCTATTATACTGCCTTTCCGCGCAGTTTCATCCGCGAAATGGGCACATGGCTAAAGTCGCAGAACTACGAAGGCTCCTTCAGCAATCTCGACCCCGAAAAACTGGGCATACCTGACGAGCAGATCAGCGTGTGGCTGAACGTAGAGCCCTGGCTGGAAACCAAAAATCGTTCGTGGTCTATGCACCGTACGCAGATGGACCCAAATAACGCTATGGCCCGACTGCCTGAAGAGATACAGCGCAGGTGGCGCAGCCATGAGTATTATCAACTGGCAGCTTCGAGGGTTGGACCCGATATCGCGGGGGAGAATGATCTGTTTGCAAGGGTGTGAACAAGGAGAATTATCCTATCAAGGATGATAAACGTGGAAGCGTGAGATATAATTAAGAGGCAAGTAACGAAAGTTACGTGGAGAGGGAATGAACAAACGAAAGCTACTAGAGAAAGTCCTAGCGAGCCCGAAAAATGTTCAGTTCAGTGATATGATCTCGCTTGTTGAGGCTTTCGGCTTTCGCTTATCACGAGTTAGAGGTAGCCATTTTATCTTTGAACATCCACGTATACCCGAACTTGTCAACTTACAAGAGAAAAATGGAAAGGCTAAACCCTACCAGGTTCGTCAGTTTCTGGAGTTAGTTGAACAGTACGATCTCAGATTAGGAGATTAACCATGAAAGACTACCATATCAACATCTTCTACAGCGAAGAAGACGAAGGATATATCGCAGACATCCCCGACCTGAAGTACTGTTCTGCTTTTGGTGATACACCTGAAGAGGCTCTTCACGAGGTTCTTCTTGCTAAGTCGGCCTGGCTTGAGGCTGCTCATGCAGAAGGCAAACCAGTCCCCTTGCCCAGGTACAAACCGGTCATCTACCAGGTTGCTTCCTGATCGCATTCACCCGAAATGCAATCGCGTCCCGACGCTCGTCTGAACATATGCTCCTGGCAGGCTGCGGGCTATTTCGTGTGTTGCCTTCCAGCCTGTGCAATGCCCTGGCACAATGATAGCTGGCCCAATAGCGGCCAGCTCCGCGATAGTGGGAGGAATTATCGGCTCGAAGATGCCTCCGGTGAGATGCAACCCTCCGACAAATGCATGTATTTTGTCTATACCCGTCAGGCGCTGCGCGTGTCGCAGCACATTGATTGCGCCTGCATGGCTGCAACTTGAAAGCACGATCAACCCCTTGTCCTTCACATGGCAGACCACGGCCTGGTCATCCCAGATCCATGTATCAGGTTCCCATCCATGATCTGTGTGTACCTGTTGCAGTGGGAAGCCCTTCTCGAAGCCGGTTACGCGCTCGACCTGTCCGGTCACCAGCACCGTACCATCGAGCAGGAGCGATGGTCCACGTTCCTCGATGATAGCGACACCTTCGCGGTCAAGGTCAGCATGACTGGGCGGCGGCATACTGATCTCGTTGCCAGTCGGAAATACAACCCTGCGCTCATGCCACACATCGGGATGCAGCACAAGCGGCATCTTGCGCCGTCCAATGCGCTGGAATATCCCCTCGAGTCCACCATGATGATCGGCATGTCCATGAGAGAGGATCACGGCCCGCAGGTCATTCGCCTGCACTTCGAGCACGTCCATGTTGTGAAGCACAGTGTTGCGGCCCAGTCCGGCATCATACAGCACCGATTCGCTGCGCCCTTCTCGCTGCACGGTCAACAGCAGCGAATAGCCGTGTTCTGCAATCAGTTGCTCACGTTCGGACCAGTTATAGTGAAGGGGCGCACGATGCGCTACCTCGTCGCTGGGCATGAGGATGTCGAGGGAATTATCCACCAGGATTGTGACGTCTGCGGAGTCAACTGGTAAGAGGGTGACGTGTTCGCTCATCTAATTTTTCCTTTTATTTTTAAACCAGTGTAGCATATGAGGAAATAGCTTGTCGAGGGTAGCGGGAGCCGCTATCTCCTGCCCAACTTTACCATAATCGCTCCTTTCAGCATTGCCACCTCCTCGACGCGCAAGACCAGTACGACACCAATATATACTATCCCAGCCAGACCGCCCGCTACAAGCACGGTCAACAATTGGCCCGGCAGATGTTGGAGCGAGAACAATCGAAAATGCCCAAGCAGTACCAGCGTTCCCCAAGCAACGGCCACCATCAGAGCAGTAGCCACGAGGATCTTCAGAACCGTTGGCGCCATCTCACGTACGCGCATATGCCCGATCGTTATTCTCAATATTACCAGCAAAATGATTGCGTGCAGCGAGTTTTGCACAGTATTGGCAAAGGCAAGGGCGGGCATACCAATGGTACTCCAGAAAGGCAGGGCCACAGCAAGGTACCCAAAGATGCTTACCATACCTACTGCCACGGGTATAACCGTGTTTTTGCGTGCATAGAATGCCGCAATCAAGAGCTGGTCTATTGCCACAAAGGGGAGCTGGTAGGCGTAGTTTTGCAAGGCAACTGCCGTGCGGGCAGCATTATCAGCCGTGTAGTTGTGGTGCTGGAAAATCAGGTCAACGATAGGGCCGCGCAGGACGATCAGACCGGCAGCGGCAGGAATCATTAACAACAGGCCTATACGGAAGCCGAGCAAGAGGGTCTGTTTGAAACGCTCTGTATCGCCTGCTCTAACATGTTCTGAAAGCGTCGGCAACACGGCGAATGAAAGCGCAGCAGCAACCAATCCTACCGGGAACTGTATCAATGTCGTTGCCGCGCGCATGGCGGTATAGTTTGCTGCTCCACCGCCCGGCGTTTGGGATGCAAGGTGCTGATCAAAAAATATGAGGCCCATGCTTATTAGAAAGCTGAGCGCTACCGGTATGTAGAGCTTTACAATACGCCGCAGCGCAGGGTGCTTCAGGTCAAGTACCAGCAGGTAACGCAGTCGCTGGTGGCGCATCCCCGGGATAAGCAGGGCGATTTCTCCAACAACACCAAGCAGAACGCCGAAGGCGAGTCCAAGCTTTCCAAGGTAATGTGCGCCAACGAGACCGCTAACGATTGCGCCGATGATGATGCCAAGATGATATGAGACCGTGGCAAAAGCGGGCCAGCCAAACTCTTTGCGTGCATACAAGGCAGCCAGTAGCACAGCGAATGGTGCCAGCGCAAGCAGTGAGAAGAAGATGATTTGCGAAAATTGCAGCGTGAGCTGCTTCTGCTCCTCGGTGTAGCCAGTTACAAGGAAGCCTTTGACGAACCAGGGCGAGACGAAGAGGAAAATGATAGCTGCAATGAAAACGATCAATATTACGAGGTTGACTAGCGTAAAGACGAGGCGGCGCAGTTCATCGCGTTTTTCGGGGGCCGCGTAGTCGTTGAAGGTGGGGATTAAAGCACCGGGTACAGAGCCATTCACCAGGAAGTCGTTGAAGGTCTGAGCAGGTAAAAGCGCGGAGTTGAACGGGCCTGCAACAGGGGTGCCAAGTGCTACCACTACGATCTGCCGCACCATGCCCATAATGCTGCTGCCCAGGTTGCCAAGCATGACCAGGGTGGCCGATTTGGCGATGTGCCGCCGCTCACTTGAAAGCGCCTGCTCCGTGGATTCCTCGACGATTAGCTCAGAAGATATATCCTGTTCAGTTACACCCGCTGTTGCCAGAGGTATCGATTCAACAGCATGTACTGATTCGCTTGATTCCGGTTGGTTTTCTATAGATTCTTTGGCCATTACCAGGATTTTCTCCTATTGGGGCATTGTTTATTGGTAGTTTTTTACACGAATTTGCGGGTTGGGCAAGCCCAACCCCTACGATCCGTATAAGACTTTAAGGCAAGGTTCAAAGGAACTTGACAGGTCCTTACCACCAGCAAGATCCGGCCCTAATGAATGTTGCCAACCGAATGGGGTAATCATCCCCATTGGGACGCTTGCGGCCCCGCCTCCTGATGAATGGTGCCGACCGAATCGGGGAAGGGGCGTCCTGCATCCTGTAGGGACAAGGGGCGCAGTGGGGTGGATGAGGGGGCCTTGTGCTTGTCCTGGTGGGGATGCGACCGGTTGGCCTCAGGGAACCCAGACCACGCGTCATGCCACCAGGACAAGCACAAGGCCCCCACCCTTCTCCACGTCCACCCCTTGTCCCTACAGGACGCAGGCAGACATTCCCACTCATTCCCCGATTCGGTTGTCAAACATCATCAGGGTGACTGTTCAAACGGTCAAGTACTTTTCTTCACATTGAACCTTGCCTAAACGATTTAATATGGTGATCGAGAACGCTAGTATGTCCCACCACGGGCTACATTTATCAGGGTAACCGCTTAATCTCCTCTATCAACTCAGTTGTTGAATGATGGGGTAGATATGGAATTAAACGTACAATCCCTCCATATGCCTGTACCACTTTTGTTTCAGGCAAGCGGCTTGCATCGGGTACATCGCCCTGTTCACCGGCATAATCACCGCCTTTGACGTAGATATCAGGCTGCAACAACGCCACCAGTGGGCCAGCGGTGGGCTCGTTAAATATCGTTACATAATCAATACACGATAAGGCAGCCAGTATCTCGGCTCGCTCTTGCTCAGGCACCAGGGGCCTGCCTGGGCCTTTGAGAAGGCGAACGCTCTCATCATTATTGAGGCCCAGGACAAGAAAACCTCCCAGCGTCCTTGCTTGCTGTAAGTAATGCACATGTCCAAGGTGCAGCAGGTCAAAACAGCCATTTGTGAAGACACCCCGCTCTCCTGCTGCTTGCCTGCGTTGTACCTCGACGACAAGTTCATCCTTGTTTAGCACTTTTCGGCTAGTAGTATATATACCATTCATCGGCTTTTTCGCTGTCCTTGCTGCCTAGTGGACTATCAACATTCGTTTGATAGGTGAGTACCTGACAACCGCGAGGGGTGTCACTACATTTCTGGCTCACAAACCCATTGAATTTTGCGATGGAGCCTGATACCCGCAAGGGGTATCACTACATTTCTGGCTCACAAACCTGTCTGGACTAACTGCCAGTGGATTTCCAATGAGGTTTGTAACATTTGTGTCACTTGTATCGCTTGTGTCGCTTGTGTCGCTGTCTTGCCTCGTATGCAAAAAGGGAGGATGAGCAAGCATCCAGGCTTACTTGTCCCTCATTTTCGAACGGCCTGCTGATGATGCACCCTAGTATTAATAAATTAAAGGGGATATCGGAACATTCATTAAGGGCCGATAATGGGTTTTAAGCAAATACCCCGGATACCCCTCCGCTGAGTCCCCTATGTGTGTGCGTCCCCGTTTACAATACCCTGGGTAGTTCGTTAAAGTTCATTATGCTCGCAACCTGGATACAGTATAGCATGCACTGTACAGTGAGGCGCCTGGATCATGTGATTGCGCCCAGCAGTTCCGCTGGCGTGTTGCTGGCACATCCAAGGCGGCGTACAACCAGCGCCGCGGCAGCGTTCGCCAGGTAGGCAGCTTCCAGGAAGCTCGCGCCGGCAGTGAGAGCCAGTGTAAAGGTTGCCGCCACAGTATCACCCGCGCCATTGGTATCAACGACTTCGATGCTGTGCTCCAGGCGATGTATGGGCAGGTGCAGCGGTGGTTTGCCTACCTCAAACAGGCTCATACCCTCCCCACCTCGCGTAATCAGGACGCTTTGTGCATGGCTGCCATCCAGCAGGCGCTTCCCCGCCTGCTCAAGCTCAGCCTGCGAACGGATGGTCACTCCCAGGGTAAGCTCCGCCTCCGGCTGGTTGGGAGTGAGCGCGGTGACGCCCTGAAAGCGGAAGAGCGAGCCATGCGAATCCACTACGATTACTTTATCCAATTGCTGCGCAGCGGGAAGACAGGTTTCAATAATTTCGGGGCTGATGACACCATTCTCATAATCCGAGAGTAGAACCGCGTCGATCGTTGGCAACACGCGCTGAATGTAGTCGATGATACATCCTTTGCCTGGCTGGCCTACTTCCGAGGTATCCACGCGGTCGATGCGCACGATATGCTGCTGCACAATCTGAGAGCTACCAGCGAGAATGCGCGTCTTCGTTGATGTAGGACGCTGTGCATCGGTCACCAGGCCCTCCTGGTGCATCTGCAGATCACTGATCGCGCGACGTAGACGCTGGCCAGGCAAATCGTCACCGACCACGCCCGCCAGAAAAACTTCTGCGCCCAGTGTGCGGGCATTGACTGCTACATTAGCTGCACCGCCAGGAATAGTGCGCTCCTCGCTCAGTTCCAGGATCAAAACCGGCGCTTCACGAGCGATACGCGTAGGTCTACCGATGAGGTACTCGTCGGCAACCATATCCCCTATCACCAATACGCGCTTACCCGCGAAGCCGGCAATCAGTGAGTGCAGTCGCGATCTGGCTATATGAAGAGGATCAGTCATATTTTTTACGCCCTCTGAGTATTACTTGGAGCATGAAGCGGGGGATCGCCAGCATGCGCCGCCAGCGCCACGGCTCACGGTAGAGGCGATAGAGCCATTCCAGCCCTATACGCTGCATGATATAGGGTGCACGGCGTTGACGGCCCGATAGAAAATCGTATGCCCCTCCTACACCCATTGCTACGGCTACGGGCAAGCGCGAGAGATTGCGGCGAATCCAGAGATCCTGGGCGGGTGCGCCATAGGCTACGCACAGTACATCAGCGTCCGCTGCTCGAATACGCTCAATAATTGCATCTTCTTCGCCAGGGGCAGGTGACCCAGCATAGGTTCCAGCTAGCTCCAACCCAGGAGCGAGCGCCTGTAAGCGCGCACCTGCTTGTTGCGCCACCCCTGGCGCCGCTCCGAGCAAGTAGAGGCGATAGCCCTTTACTGCACAACGTTTGGCCAATTCCACCAGCGTATCAGTGCCTGTAATGCGTTCAGGCGCGGGCGCGTGCACAAAATGTGTCGCCCAGACGACTCCAATGCCATCAGCGATAACGAGCGCAGCTGAATTGATAGCATGACGAAATGCTGTATCGTGTTGAGCCGCCATGACAAATTCGGTATTGACGGTGATGATCTGCTGGCAGGATAACGCATTACCGCCGGAACGATGCAGGGCGATCATCTGCTCGATCCTATCGAGCGCCTGCTGCTGTGAAAGCCGGTCTACGCGCACACCAAGGACATAGGCCGGTGGAGCTTGTAACACCATACTTTCCAACTGTGACGACATACTTGCTTCCTCATCTCGGGCTAGTTATGCAGGCAAAGGCCGATAAAGAGGTTTAAGCAAATAACCCGGATACCCGTAGGTGCCGTTATCGCGCACACCGCCAATTATGAATGGTGCCGACCGAATCGGGGCAGGTGCGTCCTGCATCCTGTAGGGACAAGGGGCGCAGTGGGATGGAGGAGGGGGCCTTGTGCTTGTCCTCGTGGGGAGGCGATCGGTTGGCCTCACGCAACCCAGACCCATCGTCATGCCACCAGGACAAGCACAAGGCCCCCACCCTTCTCCACGTCCACCCCTTGTCCCTACAGGACGCAGGCAGACATTCCCACTCATTCCCCGATGCGGGTGGCAACAATCATTATCGGCCTTTGCCGGCTATTCCACTCTCCCGGTTAATTTATTAAACTTCATAATCGGCGGCGGGCGCGAAGTCTTGATACGCGCTCCGCTTCGCTTCGCTGAGGCCCCTACGGCTGACCCGAGATTTTCTACCAGTTGATGATTTCCACATCGGAACTGGTCACCTGAATGTCCGGGCGCGTCTCTTCGATATAGCGCAGCACATGGCCCAGGATTTCGTCGATATGCTGGCTACTATTGCTAACGCAACTCACGCCAAGTTTCGCGATTTGCCAGCGGTCCTGTTCATCGACCTCGGCAATCGCTACCTCAAACTGCTGGCGCACACGTGCCATAACAGATTTTATTACCTGGCGTTTCTCTTTCAATGAGTGGCATCCCGGCAGGTGCAGCGTAATCTGGCTCACTCCTACTATCATGCAGCTAGTATAACAGAGTCGACGCCCTCTAGCCAACTCTGGTAAAATGTTATGGAAACATAAAAACAAAGGAGGTTGTTCCCATGACTGAAACAACTGCTTCGAGCGGCGGGCGTCCAAATCTGCCCATGCAAGGCGTGCCACAGCCCAGGCGAGATGAGGTGTTGAATCTTCCCCGCATCCATATTTCTTCGCACCCGGTAATGGCGCATAAACTGACTGCGCTGCGCGATAAAAACACGCAACCACCAGAGTTTTACCGGCTGGTGAAGGAGATTGGCGCACTACTGGCCTACGAGGCTACCGCATCGCTGGCGCTGGAACGGTCTCCAATTGAGACACCGATGGGGCCAATGGTAGGAGAGCGCCTAGCCGGAGGTATCGGGGTGACGCCAGTCTTACGCGCCGGCCTTGGCCTGGCAGAGGGATTTCGCGAGGTTATCCCCGATGTACAAGTCTGGCACCTGGGCTTGCGGCGCGACGAGCAGACATTGCAGGCAATGGAGTATTATAACCAGCTTCCGCACAAGGTAGACCTCCAGGTGTGCTACGCTGTTGATCCCATGCTGGCAACCGGCGGCTCAGCCATCGACGCGATAAATGTGCTCAAGAGGCGCGGTATTCCCCGGCTCTGCTATGTGGGCATTATAGCGGCCCCCTATGGACTACTGAAGCTTTCACAAACCCATCCTGATATCGATATCTATATAGGGGCGCTCGACGAAAGCCTGAACGACGTTGGTTATATCCTACCCGGGCTGGGTGATGCCGGGGATCGCCAGTTCGGCACATTTTGAGAGAAGCCAGCCCAGGAAACCAAGAGGATCCAGCATGACGTATGTGCCAATCCCTCCCCAGGACGGCCAGGGAGATGATGAGGAAGCAGCAGGTCTTTCCGGCAATTCAGGGGAGGAAGTTCAAGAACCTTCCCAGGGAAAGCAACTCCCGCCGGAGGCGCAGGGAGAAATACATGGCGGGCCGCTCGGTTGCTGCCTGGGTGTAACTGTCGGCCTGCTGCTCAGCACACTGCTTGGCGTGCTGGGCTTCGGCCACGATTTTGCATTTTTACTGAGTTTTGTACTCCCCTTCAACCTCCTCACGCTGGTTCGTATTGCGACAGGCTGTATCACTGTTGCCGGAGCGATTATTGTCGGCTTTGTTGGATGGAAAGTCGGCAAACGATTTTACCGGGAGTATGAGCCGCCCGTTATAAAAGACAGGAGACGCAAGTCGAAGCCAAAAGAAGTCTGAATAATGCCTGAAAGAGGTGGGCAATGCGTGTTGTTATTTTCTGTGATATGGAGGGGATTGCTTGTATCGAGCACTGGGACCAGGTTTCGGCGGGTAAACCGTTCTATGAAGAATGCAGGAAACTCTATACCGATGAGATGAACGCAGCCGTGCGGGGCGCTCGCGCTGCAGGGGCACATGAGATTATCGTAGTCGATTGTCACGGAGCGGGCGGCGCTTACAATTTCAAAAGCTTCATTCCCGAGCGGCTGGAATCGGGGGCGCAATACGTCTTTGGTTACCCGTGGGCACGCTATATCGCTGCGTTCGAACAGGGGTGTGACGCTATTTTATTTGTGGGTGCTCACGCGATGGCCGGTACGCCCGACGGGGTGCTTTGTCATACGGTCTCTTCAGAAGCGTGGTACAACGCCTGGATCAATGATACGCTGGTGGGTGAAAGCGGCATCCTCGCAGCCATCGCAGGCTGTTGGGATGTGCCGGCAATTTTTGTTTCCGGTGACGAGGCGACCTGCCGCGAGGTGAGAGCACTGCTGGGAGAAGATGTTGTCATTGCTCCAGTTAAGACCGGCCTGGGACGTTTCTCGGCTATCACTATGGCCCCTAAGGATGCCTGCTCGCTCACCGAAATGCGCGTCGCGCAAGCCATCAGTATGAAAAACTGGCCCAAACCACTTAAATTCACAGCACCCGTTACATTCAAGGTGGAACTGGCATCACCGGACCACGCAAGTGACTTCATTGGCAGAACAGGTGTGCGCATCGAGGGGCCGCGCCTGGTGACATCTTCGGCTGATAATTTCTGGCAGGCGTGGGACCAGTTCTGGTACAGGAATTAGGTCTAACATGAGCACTGATACGCATGTGCTTGGGCAAGCCGCTCCAGATCTGCTGTCCTAGAATTGCATGGTGAAAATACAAATCCTGGCGAGCTGGAAGCGGAAGTATCGCCAGGGCGAAATCAGCACGGGGGAGTTCACGCCGCTGCCTGCACACGTTTTTCCCACTGTGCGACATTGACGCCCCAGATCACTAGCCACAAGGAGAAGAGCAGCTCTCCCCAACTCGTGAACAGGTAGATAATCACCCCGGAGTTAGGGAAAAGGAAATCCGCAACACTTTGTGCCACATAGCCAACACAGCCAATGATCAATAAGACCCCCAGCAGTCTGGGAAGGAACCCCGATATGAAGACCAGATACCCCATGGGAAACAGCCAGAGGCCGTAGAATATTTGGGCGATGGAAAATCCATTGGCGTGCAATTGCAGAAACAGAGACACCAGAGCGTGCGTCTGGTCAATGGTCAATCCGGCAGGACCATGCACGAGGAACAAGATCGCGAAGTCGTTGAGCTCATTGAGCATCGCGATGGGGACAGCCACGAGAAGGAGGATGACCATCAGCGCAGCCATATTTTTGTTCGCCGGTTTGAGCACCTGGTATAACGCGAGCGCCAGAAAGATATTGATGATCACACTGGTGAGAGCGGCCACGATGCCAAGACGGAAGAGCGCTTCCGACGCCAGGATATTCTTGGCGGTTGCTACAGCATCTCCAGACACGATCAGACGGAGAGGAACATACTGCAGACCGAAGCCTGCGAATACGCCCAAAATGAGGTACAGCCACCCGGCGACTCGTGCCCGCCTCTGTGGCGATGGTTCGGTGGTACGAAGTGTCATTTCAATTCCTCTTTTCTTCCCTATCATTTGATTTCTCACCGGACGGTTTGGCATCTGCCTGGCCGGATTTCACGCGCATAACAACGAGAGCAGTGGCATCCCTCCAGCACGCCCAGCTCCCCTCCGTCAACTGCCGCGGGCTGTCAGGTTTGCTCTGCTGTTCACAATGATGACGACATTCCCCCTTTTGTGCCCGTTTTCCACATAGCGATGAGCCTGAGCCATCTGTTCCAATGGATAGCATCGATCTATGACCGCATGGAGCTTTCCCGCCTCACCAAGCTCTCTGAGAAAGAGGAGATTGGCTTGCTCTTTGGGAACAGGTTTTGCTACCTCTTGGAGTTCCAGAACATCGGGTGACCCATAGGTGTGATAACCAATCGCTCTCATTGGTGTATCCTCCTTCTTTCTTCACTGGTCCTCTTCGAGAAAGAAGACCTCTTGCAGTGGAACGTCAAAGGCGCGAGCAATGCGAAAAGCCAGTTCCAGCGAAGGGGAGTATTTTCCCTTTTCGATGGCGACGATAGTCTGTCGGGTCACATGCACGTGTTCGGCCAATTGTTGTTGGGTCATTTCATCGTGGTGAAACCGTAATGTCCGAATGTGATTGCGAATAAGCAGCTTGTCCATCTCAGGATCCTTTGCGATATAAGTAGAGCTGCGTGATATTTCCAACCATCCCTGACCCGTATCCTGAGCCCATCAGGATGAGGAACATCACGGATGGGGGCATCCCAATGGCCAGCGACCCCATCGCGAGAAAAAAGCCACACGTAAACACATACAGAGCAGTGCGTAGGGCTCTCAACTCAATGAATTTGTCTCGTTCATCCGCGAAGGAAGAGGCTTTCTCACGCGTTGCCATGCTATACACGATACTGAAGACAATACTTATGGCGATGTTTGCGACAATCGACACCGGGATGAAGATCACGACAGCCACTCCCCAAAAGTGGAAGACCTCTGCCGAATAGGGGTTCCCTGCCGGGTATCTGGGAAGCACATACACCAAAAAGAACGCAGCAAGCAGCAGGGTGGTGAGCAAAGAGACGACGGCTTGTCTTTCTTGGGAGGACATAGGTTGCTCCTTATGTATGGTATACCATACTTCAAGTAATGTTTACCGTACATAGAGTAGCACAAATCATCCTCTATGTCAAGTATATTTGACATGAGGAGGCGGAGTTTTGCTCACCGTGCTGCCCCGCGAGGCCCTCAAGAGTTCCGTTGTGCCGTGGAACGCAGCAATCGATTCAGTTCCATTTTCTTCTCTTTTGCTTTCTCTCTTTATCTTGTTGCGTATCTCTTGGGCTGAGTCTATCTCACATCTGTTCCAGCCTTCGATCTTGCCTATCAGAAGATCAGGGACTCACGGTATTTGGCTTTCTTCTGCGCAGCAAGAATGCAACACGAAGGACGAATGGTAAACGAGAGGCGGCGTCCATCAGGCAAACAAGGCGATGCCTGATTGACCCGCTCACAGAGGACTGCCAGATCTCGATTGAGTGCGCGATCGTTGAATGGGCATAGTTCGACCTGCACGATCGTGGAGTCTTGAGTGATGGTGCCAGGAAGCTGATCTTTGCAGCGAAGCGGTTCCAGTTCAGCATCGATCTCGGCTTTGCGTTCCTTGAGCTTCCGTCGGAACACATACTCAGGAAGGTTTTGTTCTTCCAACGTGAACTGATAGGCTGTCAGTTCTCGATACAGTTCCTTGCGTTTCGGAACCGCAGCCTGAGCATTTCTGACCAGGCCTTGGCTCATTGAGAGACCAAGAAAGATCAGAGGGAGGTCCTCCCACAGCAGCGAGAGACGCCATGCCGATGCAGTGCTAGTGACCGGGTTGCCAGCGGCGAAGTTCGGTGAGCTGTATCTGCTTCGCAAGCCCGTAGGCGGTCGGCAGATCACTGTCGCTCTCGACAAACACCCGCCCGAAAACGAGAATCGAATTGTGCGGCGAAGCAATCTGTGTCATTGCCTGCGACACGGCTCCTTTCCAGCCCGGCCCGCTCACGAGGTAATCGCCAGCCTCGGTTCCCGTGGTGCGTTTGCCGACGTAGGCAAAATTAGTGCCGTCCGACGGATCAGTGAACTGCACGCTGTAGTAGCGGCCCGCCATGTCCGGCACGTGCAACACTTGCGGCCCTTTGGAGAGGTCGAGCCAGCCGCCGATGTAGAGCACGTCGTTGGTTCCTGTTGCGAGTAAGCTGGCGTTTGACGCCGAGGGCGAAGCGAGCTTGGGCACCGCGTAAAGCGTATTGACGGGGATGGGGTCGCCGCCGAGCCCATGAACTATCGCTCTTTTGTAGGCACTGTACGTGATAGGCGGCCAAAAATACAGGAAAACGAACGTGCCGAGTCCCCATACTATGACTGCCACGACGACGAACGTAATGAGCTGGCTCCCCCCCATCGAGAAATACCTGTAGACGACCCATGCGAGGACTGCCAGGATGGCGAACGTAATGGGATATTTGTATTTCAGAATCAACCTGTTCATCTCAGTGCACTTTCATGACTGGCGGCACGTGGTACTCGCCGTCGAGGATAGCACGGCCGGGCAGATACGCGCGGAGCATCAGCTTGAAGTGGCCTGCCGGTGCTGGCAGCCAGTTGGACTCGTGCTCTGCGGGAGCCGTGCGCTGAATAGCAATGTCGATGGAGCCATCGGCGTTCGGCACGAGGCCGGAGCGAGAACCGACGCTGGAGCGATCGATGGGGTTGCTCACCATATACCCAACCACATCGGTCATGGTCAGCGACCAGAAGGCATCGTTGGGCGGAAGTTGTCCGACACGAAAATGCAGGACGTAATCGCGCTGGCCGGAGAGCCGTCGCCCCGCACTGTCGACGGTCGTCGTCCAGTAGGCAGCCTCTTGCACCACATTGACGGCGGGAAGGGTCCGGGCGCATGCGGCCCGTAGGAGGATGCCATTACCGGGCTGGCCGCATTTGGTGGTGGTGCTCCAACCGTTGACGGTCGTGGTCATGGCTTTCACCACCGCGTTCATAATGATATTGGCTGTAAGAAACGCCAGCACGGCGCCGAGGATGATTCCTTGCACGACGTGTGAGCCTGCGAGCAGTGTGTAGATATGTGTCATATTGTTATTCACCTTCTGTTGAGGAGTCTACCGCAAAACAGCCAGGCTGTCTTCCCTCTAAAGAGGTATTTCGAGGGGGTCCTGTCCTCTTCAGAAGGGAGGGAGGATGTGCAACACACGCGCACGGGTCACGGCCTGGGTGCGATTCGTGGCGCCCAGTTTCGCCAGGAGATGTTTGACATGAAGTTTGACGGTGTGCAGGCTCAGCACCAGGCGCTGCGCGATCTGCTGGTTGGAGAGACCTTCGGCCACAAGTTGGAGGACCTCGCGCTCTCGTTCACTCAGCGGCTCAAAGGGTGACGGGAGGGATGCTGGTGGCGTCATCGCAGCGGGCCGGCCCTGCCGCACGGGGGCAATCGCTGCCTGGATCCGCTCAAGGTAGTCAGGCGAGGCGGTGGTAAATGGGGCCATCCGCGCGAGCAGGTGCGCCATCACTTCTCCCTCATCGGCAAACAGGCGCAGATACCCTTCTGGTTCGGCCTGGGCAAGAATAGGCCCCAGGGTGGTCAGCGCCTGCCTGGTCTTGCCCTGGGCGTGCAGTGCCAATGCACGCAGCATCTGGATCTCGATGCACCGGCCATGAGCACCTGTCCCGACGGCGATCTCCAGCAGATGGTCCAACAGAATCTGTGCCTGAGAGAGCGCCAGGGCATTCGGGTGGCCTCGTCCACGCGTGAGCAAAACCCGCGCCAACGTGACATAGCCCGCGTAGCGACTCTTTTCCAGCGGGTTCGTGAGCGGGTCGTCATAGTGCAACCCGCAGGTTGAGGCCCACTGCAAGGCAGGATCAAGCTGCCCGCAGCGCAGGGCAAGGCGGACCGGAAGCAGGATCAACACGTCTTTGCTCCCCTGGGGAACTGGAAACTGCGCCACGTCAAACGCTTCGCTCTCCAGGAGCTGCCTGGCCCGCTCGCTGTTGCCTTGCGCCAGGGCCACACGCGCCAGGACCCCGAGCCCGAGCAGTGTCAGCCAGGGGCTGGGACGAGCAAGATCCAGGTGTGGAACCAGTTCGAGGGAGTGCAGGGCCTCGGACTCCGCTTCTGGCAGGCGATTCCACTCATACAACAGGACTCCATAGCGCTGATGCGCCATGGCGAGAGCCAGGGACGGGAGATGGTGGTGCCAGGCGAGCGCGCGGAACAAGTCCTCATAGAGCCGTCCCAGTTCGCGTAATCGCCCCAGCTCCTCATACAGCTCATCGAGACTGGCGATGACTACGAAATTGGGGCTGGGTGAGCCCTCAGGCAAGGCTTGCCGCAAGGTCTGCTCCGAGGCCAGGAGATCCCCACTGACATGATAGGCAGCTCCAAGGAGCACCTGCTGACGCCAGAGGGTGAACCGACTCCAGGTTGTCTCAGGTCCCGTGAGCGAACGCGTCATCTCCGCAGCGCGGGAAAGCGCCTGCGGGATATCCCCTCGGGCCAGCGCCAGCGTTGCCTGTTGCAGCATCAACTCCCGTTGTAGATCTGCCTCCGCCTCGGGATCGTTCTGTTCATGCGTCTTGAGCAGCCTTGTGAGGTGCTTGATGACCCCTTCCGGGTCAGGCGGCTGCGACGTGCGTAGGGGCTGGGTCCAGATCAAGGCAAGGGAGAGATACACCGAGGCCGCGATGACCTCCTGCGGAAGCCGATCCAGCCAGTGGCTCAGGCGCACAAGCTTGCCCTGTTCCACGAAAGATGGCACCAACTCCGCCAGCAAGTGTGCTGCGTGAGGCAGGTCGGAAGCTCGATACGCATACTCACAGGCCTCCTCTGCCCACCCATGCTGTTCATACCAGCGACTGGCTCGACGATACAGTTCCGGCACCAGCGCTGGCTCCTGTTGCTGGAGCAGGGTGCGCAGCGTTTCGGCAAAGAGAGGATGGTAGCGATACCAGGTATCAGTGGCATCCAGCGCACTGACAAAGAGATTTGCCTGGAGCAGGCTTGCCAGCTTCTGCTGTCCACCACTCTCTGCGGTCACGCTCTCGCAAAGCGGCCCGGTGAGGCGCTCCAGCACGCTTGTTTGGAGCAAAAAGCGCTGCATCTCAGGCGGTTGGTGCATCAGGATTTCTTCATGCACGTAGTACAGGAGGAAGCGAGGGGCTCCATTCATCGCCCGGAGCACTTCTGTAGCGTCGTTGTGCCCGCGCAGGGCCAGTGTCAGCAATTGGATCCCAGCAATCCAGCCCTCGGTCCGTTCTTCCAGCAGACGGATCGCCTCGGGGTCGAGCGAGAGGCCCATCGCCTGCGCAAACGCCTCGATTTCGGCGGACACAAATCCCAGAGCCTCTCTGCGCAGTTCCGCAAGCTGCTGGCGCGCCCGCAAGCGCGCAAGTCTCGGTGGATCCACCCGTGTGCCGATCAGCAGATGCAGGCGTGGGGGGAGATGATTCAACAGAAAGAGCAGCAGGGCCTGACTCACCTCGGTCGTGAGATGGTGGACGTCATCCAGGATCAAGACAGTGTCGTGCTGGAGTATACGCTCAAGGTCGTTAAGGAGGCGAGTCAGCACCTGTTCGTGCTCGGAGGGATGCCAGGGCCGCTCGGTCTGAGCCGCGCTGTCCAGGCGCGCGTCGACGCGCGCCAGAGCAGCGATGAGCGAGGAAAGGAAGCGCGCCGGGTCGTTCTCTGCCTCCTCGCAGGAAAGCCAGGCCACCGATCTTGCGGTCGTAGCAGCCCATTCGGCCAGGAGCGTGGTTTTGCCAGAGCCAGCAGGAGCCGAGACCAGCGTCACTGGCCGAAGCCGTCCCTGCTCCAGGAGCGCGAGCAAGCGGGGGCGCGCCACATGCTGCACCGGCAGGCGCGGGGGAGTGATGCTGCTCTGGAGGATCACGGTCGACGTGAGTCCCCCAGATGCGAGGGGAACGGGCACGGGAGGCGGCGTGTCCTCACCAGTTTGACTATTTCCCGTGCCCTTACCATCTGTTGCCAGGCAGCGGGCCACCTCGCAGAGTTTCGCCAACGTGAGATTGGTGGAGACGCCCAGATAACAGCGAGAGAGTCGCCCGCGCTTGCGCCGATAGGCTCGCCAGTACCACCCACCGCGCCGATTGCCAGCCCGCGCTTTGTGCGCCGTAAAGGTTCCCTGCTCGCCGGTAAAGGTGAAGGTGGTGGCTGTTTCCAGCCAGGTGTACCAGGAAGGAGTATCAACCAGCACCACGACGTGCTGACCTTGCTGTTCGTACACCAGACAGCCGTTGCAAACCGCTCCGGCGGTCGGTGAAACCTTCTCCATGAGACGACACTCCATGAGAAAAGTGACGGATGTTAGGGATACTCCAAACAGTTCCCTAACACCAAGTATAGCAGAGTGGGGGTGAAACCTCAAGGCCCACATGGAACAAAGCTGTCATCACGTGCAAGGGAAAATCGAGATCTGGTCGTCCTGTGGAAACGGGTGAACGAGGCGTCACCTCGTCTGCTCGATGGACACCTCCTCACGTTCACTCTTCGTCCTTCGTGTTGCATTCGCGGCTCGCGCAGAAGAAAGCCAAATACCGTGAAACCCTGAAGATATGGAGAGAATGTGAGTCGCAGCGGCCAATTTACAAAGGAATGATGGGAGAAACCTCATGTGGAGCGGTTTGCCCCAGTACGTTCCGAGCCTTAGCTCATAATTGGGGGCAAGTGCTCATGTTTGAGGGCAAAAGCTGCTCACATTTCGGGTCATTTACCACTTTTCAGGCTCATCACTCGCCATCGACTCGCAACAGAAAACTCGTGGCAGAAACGCCTTTCTGCTCAGAGACTATGGGCAGTAGCCGTAATGAGAGGCGAAAACTCGACATCGACTCGTATGAGCGGGGTCTCCCGCTCATACGAGTCGATGTCAAGAACTCCGAGCAGAAAAGTGAAACTCCCAAAATGAGGGCTGGCCTTGCACTTGAGAGCAGCTTTACACCTGTTCCCCCTACTTGACGATCACCCGTACCCTCCCGATGTTCGGAATACGAGCAAATTTGGCCTTGAAGTCGCCGTTGCGGTGTGACGAACTCCGAAGCACCGGGAAGTAGGTGCCGGGCTTGGAGAAGGCGTAGGTTGTCTTCACGGTCATCCGAGAAAACGAGTTGTTGGAGTAATCGAACTTCTCCGTGACCGGGAAGTCGCCCGCGCCTTCGAAGTCCCATTCCGCTCCGACTACTGTGCCGGTGCCAGGTGGCACTTCGATGACTCCAATGAACTCGACGGTCTCGCCGGCTGCGACCTCGGCCCGCACGCCGCCGTTTGCGGTCAGGGTGACTACCAACTGAACGCCCTTGCGCTCGGCGGCCGTAGGCGGCAC
>Ga0207646_10001012_pt1 | contig 35991 bp, 28 predicted proteins | sample KBSK5502metaG_FD_184343 | JGI IMG/M metagenome (GOLD analysis project Ga0207646, IMG submission 184343) | Corn, switchgrass and miscanthus rhizosphere microbial communities from Kellogg Biological Station, Michigan, USA - KBS K5-50-2 metaG... | ecosystem: Host-associated > Plants > Roots >... | reverse complement strand
CCGCCTCTTCCTTCTCCGCGCGTCGGCCGGTATGTGATGTAGTGTTGCCGGACGTACGGTTAAGGCGAACCGGACACCTGTCAGGTACTGAACGGTGGCGAAACCCTTGATTTATGCGGGGAAGCTAGCGGGAAGCAATCGCTGCGAGATAGTAAGCTCACCGGACGGCTGGTCAGTAACTGACCGCATGGTTAGCTTTGACGAGGGGCGTGGCTCAGCCCCTCACGGGTGCGAGCGCTGAGCATGGAGACACGCGGCACCGATACTCGGCAGCGGATCATCGAAGCAGCCTGGGAAGTCCTCGCCGAGAACGGATTTCCCGGGCTTACCGTCCGGCTCGTCGGCCAGAAGGCCGGCATCTCGCACGCGATGGTCCACTACTACTTCTCCAGCAAGAACGAGCTCGTCCTGGCTGTGGTGGAACACGCCCGGGGCTACTGGATCCACCCCATGGAGGACATCGCCCTCGGCCCGGGCTCCCCGCTGGAGAAGCTTGAGACCGTGGTGACCTGGATGGCGGAACCGGCCACGCGCGACGTGATGCGAGTGCACGGCCAGCTGCTGTCCCAAAGCGAGTGGAACGAGGACCTGCGCACGGCCATGGCGGCCGAGTACGGGCGCTGGCGCGCGGCGTTCGTCGAGCTGCTCCGGCAGTTGGAGGAGGCCGAGACGCTGACCGAGGGCACGGACGTGAAGCTGCTCGGCGCGGCCTTCGCCTCACTGAGCGACCATCTCGTCGACGAGCAAGCCCTCGATGCCGGGCTTGATACCGAGGCGATCATGCGCGAGGCCCTGCGACCGTTCCTGCGCGTTCCGGTGAAACCGACCATCGGCGGTGCCAAGCGCCTGCCCGCAGCCACTCGCCGGACACGCCCACGCCGCGCCCGGCGAGGCCGCTGAAGTGGCCGGCCTGATGGCAGGGGCCCCGCCGTTCGGTCCGGACCGCCTTGTCACGCTCGACAACTGGCAGGATCCGCCGGGGAATCGCTGGGCCTTCCAGCACGTGCGGGAGCTCATCCCGACGGCCCGCATCCGGCGAGGGCCGGGCCGGGCGCGGGAGTTGCCGCGCGCCGATCAGGACGTGCTGAGCCTCCCGGTTGTCGTCGGCGGGACCCGGAGCACGGTCGGGCGGATCCTCGAGGAGACGCACACGGACGGGTTCCTGGTCCTGCACCGGGGCCGCATCATCGCGGAGCACTACTACAACGGCCTGGAGCCAGATACGCCGCACCTGCTGATGTCGGTCTCGAAATCGGTTACCGCGGCGGTGGCGGGATGCCTGGCCGGGCGGGGTCACCTTGACGTGGCAGCGCCCGTGACCGACGTGGTCCCCGAGCTTGCGGGCACGTCCTTTTCCGGTGCGACCGTGCAGCAGCTGCTCGACATGCGGACCGGGACACGGTTCGACGAGGACTATGACAACCTCCGCGCGGACGTGCGGTTCTATGAACAGGTCTACTTGTGGCGGCCCCGCGTGGATCCCGGGCTGCCCGCCGATGCGATCTCCTACTTCGCTACGTTGCGCAACGACGGCCCGCACGGCGGGCCGTTCCGCTACCGCTCGGTCCTCACCGACGTGCTCGCCTGGGTGCTCGAGCGGGCCGGTGGCGCCCGGTTCCACGAGCTCGTCTCTGCTGAGCTGTGGGCGCCGATGGGAGCGGAATTCGATGCCGAGGTCACGCTGGACGGCCGGGGAAACCCGATGGCTGACGGGGGGATCTGCGCGACGCTGCGGGATCTCGGGCGTTTCGGCCTGCAGTACCTGAGCAGCCGGCGGGCCGGCCGCCCGCCGGTCGTGCCGGCCGGCTGGGTCGAGGACACGGTACGGGGCGCGCCGGACGGTGCGGAGGCGTTCCGGGCAGGCGAGGGCCGGACCGGCTTCCCGCCCGGAGCGCACTACCGGAACTGCTGGTGGGTGCAGGATCCTCGTTCGCCGTTCCTCTACGGGTCCGGGATCTACGGGCAGAACGTCTTCGTGCACGGCCCGACCGAGACCGTTGCCGTGAAGTTCTCGACCTGGCCGAGCCCGCTCGACCAGCAAGCATTCGATGCGGCGGCGGCGGCCGTCATGGCCATCAGCCGCAGCCTATGACAGCAGATGTGAGGAATTCCCAAGGGACGTAGGGAGGACATGCCATGAGCGGAAGCGGCCTTCGCCCTCTTCGCTGGAGGGCCTACGCTGGGGCAGCCGTACTCGTCACCGGGGGACTGCTCGCAGCGTGCGGTGGCTCCTCCACATCACCGCCGCATCTACGGCGTAAGGCTGGCAGAGCCCAAGCCTGCCACGCTCTCACTCCTTAGCGGTAGTCGGTGATCTCGACTTCCTCGATGCGCCACGCGATCTGCATGGCGTAGGCCCTTGACACGGTCGTCAGAGGCCGGGGAGCTGGAAGCCGTTGTAATACCACGCGGCGGAGGTGTACCAGAGCACGGCCACCAGGACGGCGAGGGTGCCCCCAGCGGCCGGCAGCGCCCAGCCGGGCAGCCGCCGGGAGCGGACCAGCAGCACCTTGGCCGTGAACGCGCCGTAGAACAAGCACCCGGCCAGCGAGTGCACCGCCACCCGGGTGCTGGTCAGCTGAACGCCGTAGGCGAGCAGGCAGTGCACCGCGACCGGGACGGTGACCGCGAACAGGGCGAACCCGGTAGCCCGGTGCCACCTGCGGACCGGCCGCGGCGGGCTGCCGGCCAGCGGCAGCTTGTGGTATAGCCACAACGCCAGCAGCACCTGCACCCCGGCCAGGCCCAGCACCACCGTGGCGAGCAGCGACTTCAGCATGATCGCGGCCAGCCCGGCCTGCCCGAACAGGCTGACCGTGTAGTTGGGCGTGTGCACCCGGCCGATCACGTACAGCGCGACGGTGACGGTGGCAGCCAGCAGCCCGGCGGCGACCAGCCGCCCGGTCGCTGGCTTGCGGCCGGTGGCACCGGGCTCAGTCATCACGCCCTCATCCCTTGCCTGCTGCCTTCCCGCCGAGGCGGTCTCAACCCGACCACGTACGGTGCGGGCATTTCGTTCACTCGACGGCCACGAATCTCCGGCACAGGCGGATTTGCGCTATCAGGCAGGGCGGAAGGCCGGGCTCCGTGGCGGCGCCGCGGTGAACCAGGCAGCGTCACCAGCCGTGACAAAGGGGCCAGTTCTGATCGCGCCGGGCAGGCCCGCGGCGTCCCGTCTGCGGTGTGCGAGCGGGTGCTTGCCAGGCAGGCAGAGGAGGATGAGCGTGGGCTTAAGCTGACCTGCCCGCCGTGCGGAGGACACCGGATGGAATCATGCAGGCGTCTCAGTCAGGATGTAGCGTCGCGGAGACCTTATGCAACCGGAAAGTGATCAACACAAAGTCCGCCCGGTGACAATCAGAACCGAGAGCCGGATAAGAATCGCCAGCAGCGTCCCTGAGGTGTGGGCTTATGTCTGTGACGTCGGACGCTGGCCGGAGTGGGCGCCAACGGTTCTCGAATGCTGGGTTCGCGGAGGAGGGCCGCTTCAGCCCGGCTCGCGGGTGGATCAGCGGGCGAAGGACCTGTGGCGGACTCACGGCCGGAGCCAGGAAGTTACCGCTGTCGAGGCGCCCCGCTACGTAGCGTTCGCCGGGCCAATGGGTACGTCCGCGGCGCGCTGGGCAATGGAACTCGAGCCGGTGGACGATGGGCAGACCGACGCCATGATGTGGATTGAGGTCGACCTCGCAGGCATCATGCGCGCGGTCCCCGGCCTTCTCAAGGGCAGTATTCAGCGCGTAAGCGACCGCGAGATGGCGGCGATCAAGGCTGCGGTCGAGTCCGCTACGCGGGGAGGCGCGGAGTCCTAGATGGGGTGGCGCGGTTCTACCGCGACGCTAGCGGGATCGAGGAGCACACCGTGAGCCAGACCGACCGTACGCGAGATCGCCTGATCGAGACGTACCGCAACAAGGCGAAGCACTACGACATCACCTCCCGGCTCTACCCTGTGCCCGGCTACCCCCAGCGGGCACAACGCCTCCGGGCCGTCCAAGCGCTCGGCCTTCGCGCAGGTGACAGCGTGATCGACATCGCATGCGGCACAGGTCTGAACTTCCCGCTGATTGAGGAGGTGATCGGTCCCGGCGGCCGGATCGTCGGCGTCGATCTGACCGACGCGATGCTCGCCCAAGCCCAGGATCGGATGGAGGCGAACGGCTGGAGCAATGTCAGCCTCGTACAGGCCGACGCGGCCGACTTCGACTTCCCAACCGAGGTCAACGCGATCCTGTCCACGTACGCCCTAACGCAGGTGCCCGACTGCGCAGAGGTCATCGCCCACGGCGCCGCGGCCCTCTCCGCCGGCGGACGCTGGGTCGTGCTGGATCTCAAGGTTCCCGACAACACGCCTGGATGGCTAGCGCAGCTCGGAACCGCAATTGTGCGGCATTTCGCCTCTATAGATGAGTGGATCATGCGCCGCCCGTGGGAGGCGATTCGCGAAGCCATGCAGGAAGAACTGGCCGATCTCTCCTGGGCCGAGTTGTTCTTCGGAACCGCGTTCCTCGCTGCCGGGTCCCGCGGCCCTGCATAGATCGATCGCGGGTAAGTTGGCTGAGTGCCCGCCCGCGCGCTATTTCACATCGCTCCGCGCTGCGTGGAGATCAGGGAAGTTCCCACACCGCGGCCTGCGGCCGGTGAGGTCCTAGTCCGCACCTTGTGCTCTGGCATCAGCGGTGGCACCGAACGGCTGGTGTACCGCGGCGAGGTCCCTGCCGACATGGCGCTGGACGAGACGATCGAGGCGCTAGGCGGTGCCTTCTCCTATCCCTTCGCCTATGGGTATGCGTGCGTGGGCGAGGTAGCGGAGTCCGGGCGGGCGGTTTTCGGGTTCCACCCGCACCAGGACGTATTCGCGGCGCGGGCCAGTGACCTGATTGCGCTGCCTGCGATCGATCCCGCGTCCGCTACTTTGTTCCCGCTGGTCGAGACGGCGTTGCAGGTGACGCTGGATGCCGGGACCGGATATCGCGACCGGGTGATCGTGCTCGGCGCCGGCGTGCTTGGGCTGCTGACCAGCCTGCTGTTGCAGCGCTCCGGGTGGCGGCCGCTGCTTGCCGAGCCGCAGGCGTGGCGTCGCGCCATGGCCAGCAGCCTCGGTGCTACCACCGCAGCACCGGAGGAACTGGTGAAAGAGAAGGTTCCGCTGGTCATTGACGCCAGCGGCAACCCGGATGCGCCAGCGATGGCGCTGAACATGCTGGCCCACGAGGGAACCCTGTTGATCGCGTCGTGGTTCGGTACCAAACCAGTGGTGCTGCCGCTCGGCGGCGCCTTCCACCGGCGGCGTCTGATCATCCGCAGCACGCAAGTTTCCACGGTGCCGGCCCGGCTGTCCGGGACCTGGACCCGGGCTCGGCGCCGCAGGGAGGCCGTTGAGCTGCTGGCCGAACTACCGTTGGCAGAGCTGTGCACCCACGTCTTCGCCTTCGGCCGCGCGGCCGAGGCATTCCGAGCTGTGGACCAGGGGATACCCGGGTTGATGCATGCCGTTCTTGACTACGACGGGAGTGCTGGCGGTGACCTGTGAAGTCGGGTTGAGCCGAAGCGTTCGTGCTTTCCACATCATGCCGGGGCTGCCCGGACCAGAGGGGCAACTGCATGATCATGACTACCGGATTGAGGTCGTGGTGGATCGCGAGCAGCTCGACGACCGGGGCATGGTCTGTGATCTGGATGTACTGGAAGCGGCGCTGACCGAGCTGACCAGCCGGGTCGAAGGCCGCAACCTGGAGGAGATACGCCCAGCCGGGGCCGAGGCAGTCACAGTCGAGGTGTTCGCCCGCTGGGTGCATGACAGCCTCTCGCCCGCCGTCGCGGCCGCGGGCGGCGAGGCACTGGCAGTGCGGGTGTGGGAAACTCCCGTCGCGTTTGGCGGATACCACGCACGATGCTGACGTTCTGCCCAATTACCCTGGGCGCCCTGGCCATCCCGATGGCGGGTACCGGTACCACATCGGTGACCGGCCCGGCCAGGTCGTGCGGCATGGGGACTGCGACGAGCCAACGTTGGGCGGCTGAACCGTTCTGCTGGCATGTTCGTCTTGCTGTCATGGGAACAGTCGACACAACGTTCTCGTCATCCTCGCGGGACAGCCATATGACACTGGGCTGGGATAACCCCACAGCAGATCCCACCACCACCATCCTGCTGCGGCACGGCGATACCCAATTGTCGCCCGAACACCGCTTCAGCGGGCTGCGTGACCTCCCGCTTAGCGTCATCGGAACCCGGCAGGCCAGGGCCGCCGCTTGCCGTCTAGCCACCGGCGCCCCGATCGATGCTGTGGTCAGCTCGCCATTGCAGCGCGCGGTCGCCACCGCCGCTATTGCGGCCGGCGAACTGGGCCTGACCGCGGTCATCGATGACGATCTCCGTGAAACCGACTTCGGTGACTGGGATGGGTTCACCCTTGCAGAAATCCAGCAGCGATGGCCCGCGGCTGCGGCCGCCTGGCGGCGCGACCCCGAACAGGCACCCCCGGGCGGGGAGAGCTTCGCCGAGACCGCACACCGGGTGAACCGGGCATGTGACGGGCTGCTGCGGGACCACGGCGGCCAGACCGTCCTGGTGGTAAGTCACGTTACCCCGATAAAGATCCTGCTGTGCCGGGCTCTCGGCGTCCCGCTTGGCACCCTTTACCGGCTGTATCTCGGCTCCGCCTGCATTAACGAGATCCGATGGCACGGCCGCGGATTTGCCGCCGTCCATTGCGTCAACGACACCAGCCACCTTCCCTGACTTGCCGGGCACGTCTCGTCCCGCCGCGAACGCAGGCCCGCATATGCCGGGGCCGGGCTGCGGGCCGCTGGCCTGACTAGCGACCGGCAGTCTGGAAGAGGCGGGGTACCCCGAACGTGAGGATGGCGGGCCCGTTGGGCTGAGTGATCTGGAGGTTTTTGATCTGTGTCTCGGTGAGTGCGGTGCCGCTGGTGAAGATGACCCTCTGGCCGGGGATGAGTCGCCAGCTGCCCAGGTCGTAGGTCGTACCGTTGGCGCCGTGGGCGACAAGCTCGTACCGGTCACTCGACGGCTCGGCGTACGGGTCGGCCGTCATTCGACTTCTCGTAGTTCGTCGATGGCCAGCCGCAGCGCACGCAGCGCATAGTAGGTGCGGGACTTCACCGATCCGGGCGCGATCCCGAGGGCATGCGCGGCACGTGCGACCGAGCTGCCGCGAAAGTAGCACTCGCGCAGCACGTCCCGATGATCCTGCGTCAGCCGGCCTAGCGCAGCGGCCACCAGATGGTGGTTCACGACCTGCTCGCCGGCGTCGCCGATGGGCTGCTCAGGGAGGCGGTCAGTTACCATCCCGGGGCCACGTTGCCATCAGCGCCGCCACTCCTGTCGCGCGATACGCACGGCGGCTGCGATTGGTTCACCGGCATCTGCTCCGTCCCGGATCGCGTCACGTGGCTCGCAACAGGAACCGATCGTACTGCGAGTTGCGGTCAAAGCCGCCCGAAGGCCCGGCTCACGGTGCTGCGGGTCAATGGGCCGACGCCGCCTGGGACGGGGCCGTGCTGAAGGCGTCGAGGAACTGGTTGCGGAAGGCGTCCATTGGCTCGAGCGGAGCGGAGGGGCCGGGCAGCAGCCCGTCCTGCCAGTGCCAGGCAGCAATCTGCCGGAACACCGAAGGGTCGCGGGCGACGATCGAGATCGGCACCTCGTGGCTGGCCCCGGGGCGGCTGATGGGGCCAGCGGGCTGCTCGTCGCCGAGGAGGATGAGCACGAGGTTTGGGTCGTTGAGCTCGGTGACCCATGAGGTGAGGGTCTGCAGCGAGTACTGCATCGACTTGCCGAAGGCCTGGCGCTCCCTGCTGGCGCTGCCCAGGATGGAGAGCGGGGTCTCGCCGCGCGCGGGCATAGGGTCGAATATCGAGCCGTTGCCGATCTTGTTCCAGGGCACCATGGTCGGCAACGGGGCCCAGGGATAGTGCGAGGAGACCAGGTCGATCTCGGCCATCACGGGCTTGCGGCCGGGGGTCAGCTCGAGCCGCTGGAATGCGGCCAGGGTGTACTCGTCGGGCATCGAGGCGTAGCTGAAGGCCGGGCCGTGGTAGCCGACGTTGAGCCGGTTGTAGAGCTTGTCGAAGTGGTAGAAGGACGTGCCGGGCGGCCAGGCGAAGTCGTTAGAGGGGCTGTCGCTCACGGTGCGCCAGCCGGCCTTGCCGAAGGCGTCGCTGAGGGTGAACCGGCGGCTGGCGATCAGCTCGGCATACCGCTGTTCGGTGTTGACCCACAGCCCCGACTGCAGGGTGGAGTGGGCGAGCTGGCTAACCCCGCCGAAGCCCGGGGAGGTGATCCAGGCGCTCTGCGCAGACCAGCCGGCGTGCGCCAGTGAGGCGGTGCCCCGGCGCAGGACGGCGTCGACACCGGGGGAGAAGCTCGTGCCCTGCACGGCGGCCTGCCCGTAGCTTTCGACGAAGGCGATGATGACGTCCTTGCCGCGCAATCCGGTGAGCAGGTCCGAAGCGGGGACGCTGGCTTCGGGGTCGGAGCGGTGGAGGGCCTGCTCGAAACGGCGCTGGTCGCGGAGCGCTGCCTGGGTGTCGCGCACCTGCGCGACGACCAGCCCGGCGGCGCTGGTCGAGGCGACCGGGGATCCCGGGATGAGTTGCAATGACAGGCCCGCGCACAGCGCCCAGACCGCTGTAAGGGCGGCGAGTCCGCGAACCGTGGTGCGGCGGTGCCGGGCGGCCACGGTGGTGATGTGAATCGTTGCTGCGGTGATCGTGCCGACGAGCAGGATGAGACCGAGCCAGAGCCCGGCGAGCGCGATGTTTGTGCGCGTGGGGCCGATCGTGTCGCGTACCACGCCAATAGCAGGGCCGATGTCGACCCAGCCGAACACCGGGTTGAACGCCCGCCCGATCTCCTCGTAGAACGCCATGTTGAGGATCTTGACGAGAGTGAGCAGGCTGAACAGGATTCCAGCGACGGCGGCCACGATCCGTCGCGGCCAGGTGGGCAGCACCACCGCGATGGCAACCAGGACCAGCCCCTCCACGGGGATGCGGGCAAAGGCGGCGGGGGTGAGCTGGAAGAGACGGTCGGGCGCGACGAGAACACCCCACACGAGGGTGACCGAAAGCACGGTGATGGCCAGCCGCAGAGCCCGGCGGGTGCGCGGGCCGGCACCGGTGCGGTACAGCCAGATCACGTCGCGGCCGAACGACTCGGCCAGCAGTAGCAACGCGGCGGCGACCGCGATCATCCCGGCGAGGCGATCGAGCAGTCCGGATACGGCGACGGTGAGCACGATGCCCTGGACCGCGGCCACGACCTTGCGCCAGTACCGGGGTGGCAGCGGCGCGGCCAGCCACGGGATCAGCCAGCCCGTCAGCAGCAGCGCGTAGCGGGCGGCGCCGATGACAAGCACCCAGCCGCCGTAGTCCCGTGACACGGCGATGCTGAGCATCAGTATGAGGAACGCGTCGGCCTCGCCGTCGATGCGGGCGCCCAGCGCGGTGGCGGTGCCGGTCCGGCGCGCCACCTGCCCGTCCGCCGCGTCGAGGACCAGCGCGACGGTGGACAGGGTGACCAGCGCCGTGACCGATACCGGCCGGCCGAACGAGTCGGCAACCAGTCCCGCGACCCCGGCGATCAGCACCGCCCGGGTCAGGGTGACCCAGTCCGCCGGGTGTATCGCCGGCTGGTCGCTGCGCATGCGGGCGGTGACAAGCAGCGCGGTCGCCGCTGAACCGGTGGCCAGCCCGGCGATCCAGCCGGCGACACCGAGACCAGCCGTCGCGGACACGACGCCGAGCAGGGCGGCTGTGGCGAGCAACCCCAGGATCGCCGCGAGGCGAATCGTGGGCAGCGCACCTTTGCCCACGAGCCGAATCGTAGGTGGCGCGCGTTCGTCCGCAGGCTGAACCGTGCGCACCGCGCCTCCGTCTCCGCAGCCAGCTGCCTGCAGTCCTCATGGAGACAACGGGTCCGCGGTCACGCTGGTTCACCGCCCGGCCGTCGGCCCGCCATGCTGCCGCAGCCGCACGGATGAACTATGTGCCCGGCTGGCCCGTGTAACCGGTGTGGCCGGCTTGTACTCAGCTCCGGCCGGGATCGGTCCGGCCGTCCGCCGCTTCGGCCCGTCGTTGCTACGCCTGGCCGCCGGCGTCATTGTGCTGTGGTTTCTCGTGCGGCAGGTGGGCGCGGCGCCGTTCAAGGACGGGCTGCGCGCGGTCACCTGGCAGGCGGTCGTGGCCGCCGTCACGCTCACTGCCCTGACCACGGTGTGTTCGGCCTGGCGGTGGCGGGTCGTCGCCCGGGCACTCGGCGTCGACCTTGGCCTGCGAGGCGCGGTCTGTGCCTACTACCGTTCCCTGTTCCTCAACTCCGTGCTCCCCGGCGGGGTTCTCGGCGACGTGCACCGGGCGGTCACGCACGGCCGGCGCGCCGGGGACGTGGTGCGGAGGCTGCGCGCGGTGGCGTGGGAACGGCTGTGGGGTCAGGTCATCCAGGCCGTGGTGACCGTCGTCGTGTTGCTGACCCTGCCGTCGCCGGTTCGGCCCGTGCTGCCGTATGTTCTGGCGGGCGTGGCGGGCGTGGCCGGGTCTGCTGCGCTGGTCGTGAGGCGCGTTGCCCGCCGCGGCCGGTCGCGGCTGGCACGCGCCGCCCGGGCCGTTTCCGCTGACCTTCGTCGCGGCCTGCTGGCCCCGGACGTTTGGCCGCAGCTCACGCTGGCCTCGGTGCTGGTCGTGGCCGGGCACACGGCCACGTTCGTCATCGCGGCCCGGGTCGCCGGCTGCACCGCACCCCTGGGCGAACTGGTCGCGCTGCTGATGGTGGTCCAGACTGCAGTGGTGATCCCCTTGAGCATCGGCGGGTGGGGGCTGAGGGAAGGAGCCGCCGCCTGGGTCTTCGCCGCAGCAGGGCTCGGCGCGGCCACCGGGGTCACGGTCGCCACCCTCTATGCGGTGCTCATGCTGGCCGCGGTTACCCCAGGCGCGGGCCTGCTGCTGAGAGACGCCGTTCATCGCCGCCGGACCCGGGACACTCGGGCGAGTCGAGACCACCCCGATCCGGCGTCGCAGACGTTGGAGGCCGTTCGTGGCTGACCGGCTCGTCCCGTGACCGGGGTGACCGAGGCGGCGGCGATCCGCCGGCGCATTCGGATCCCGCTGCGCTTCGGTGACGACTACTCAACCATTGCCACGGTCGTCAGCTTCACCGGCCTGACCGATGCGCAGCAGCACGTGGCCCTCGAACTCGGCCAGCCCGCCGCGGCCGGGCTGCCGCTGGTGCGCCTGCACAGTGAATGCCTCACGGGTGACGTGTTCGGCAGCCAGCGATGTGATTGCGGCCCGCAACTGCGCGAAGCGGTCGAGCGGATCACCAAGCACGGCGGGTACGTGCTGTATCTGCGCCAGGAAGGGCGCGGCATCGGACTGTATGACAAACTCGACGCCTACGCGCTGCAAGATCGTGGCCTCGATACGTACGACGCGAATCTCGCGCTCGGTCACCGGGCCGACGAGCGCGACTACACCAGCGCGGCCCAGATGCTACGCGCGCTCGGCGCCAACCGTATCGAGCTGCTGAGCAACAACCCGGACAAGGGCGCTCAGCTGGCCCGTCTGGGCATCACGATCGCCAGGCAGGTCCCCACCGCGCTGCACCTTACCGGGAACAACGCCGCCTACCTGGCCACCAAGGCCCGGCGCGGTGGGCATGATCTGCTGTCGCGCGGTCTTGAACGCGCCGCCGAGCCGCACCGGCACGGCGGCCCGGCACCCGTCGGGATCGCGGACCGATGACAGACACCCGCGCGCGCCCGCCACCTACCACCGCGTCAGCCGCGCCAGCGATGGCGGTCGCCCAGCCGGGCCGCGTCGTCGGCCTGGACGGGATCCGCGGCCTGGCCGCCCTGTTCGTCGTGCTCAACCACATCTTCGAGCGTGCCTGGCCGGGTTACCCCGCCAATCCTGCTCCGTTCTGGGCAGCCTGGATGGTCTACGGCCGGTTCGCGGTCGTGATGTTCATCGCGCTGTCCGGCTTCTCGCTGGGCCTCGGCCCGGCGCGCTCGGGGTGGCGGTTCAAGTCGATCGCGAGGTACGCGCACCGGCGGGCCTGGCGCATCCTGCCGCCCTACTGGGCCGCGCTCGGATTCAGCCTGGTGATGACCTGGTACGTGCTCGCCCAGCCCGGCTGGCCGGTGCCCACCGGGAAGTCCGTCATCGTGTACGGCTTCCTCGTGCAGAACGCCTTCTCCCAGGGCCACCACGGGGGGTTCTGGTCCGCGGGCAGCCCCAACCGGGCCTTCTGGTCGATCGCCATCGAAGCCCAGCTCTACGTCCTGCTGCCGTTGCTGCTGCTGCTCGTCCGGCGGGTGAGTGCCCGCGCGATGGTGAGCCTGGTGGCCGCCGTCGTCGTGACCATCGGCCTGCTGGGCCCCCATGTCCCGCTGATGAACAGCGCCCTGGCCAAGTTCATCCCCGACCTCGCGGTGCTGTTCGCCGTTGGCCTGCTGGCGGCCGGGATCGTCACCGCCGGCGAGCGCACCCGATCCAGGCCCTGGGCCGGTTACGCGCTGGCCGCCACGGTGCCGGTCATCGCGTTGATGGTGGTCAAGGGCTCCATGTGGTCGCTCAACAATCTGTTCTGGCTCGATCTGGCCTGGGCTCCAGCGGTCGGCTGCCTCCTCGCCGCGATCGCCACCTCCCGCCCGCGGCCCGTCGTCCGTTTCCTTGACAGCCGCCTGCCGCGGAGCCTCGGCTCGTGCTCCTACAGCCTCTACCTGACGCACCTGCCGATCGTCATCGCCGTGTCGTACGGCCTGGTGCTGGGCCAGGTCGCTGCCGGGGCGCCGACATTCTTCGTGCTGGCCGCGATCCTGCTGCCCGTGACTGTGGGCTTCGCGCGTCTGTTCGCCGCTGTATTTGAGCTCCCCTTCCAGCGGCACCGCGGGTGGATCCCGCTGCGACAGGCGATGTCGGCCCGGCTGCGGCAGCTCCGACCAGCAGCGCCGGCCGTCATCGCGGGGCGCTGGCGGGGCGCTAGCCGGGCGAGCGGCCTACGAAGTCAAGCTGGTGGGCGATATAGACCAGCTCACCCGCAGCCAGTTGCCGGCCGCGCTCGGCCAGCCAGCCGGTCAGGTCCGCCGGTTCCACCTGGTCCTGCCGATTCCGCAACGCGTTCTGAATCGTGTTAAGGATGCTGCGCAGGAAGTAAGCCTCATCGCCCGGGTAGTTCCCATCCGGGCCGGCGCTTACCACCCAGTCCGACGGCCCGGCCGCGAGCGCGGGCGCCCCCGCAGCCCGCAGATGGTGGAACAGCCGGCGGCCGGTTCGGCTTTCCCCAGCCGGCCGGCCGTAGCGGAAGCGCTCATCCATGTCGCGGTGATAGGCCTGCGTGATCTCGTCGTCGTGGGGGTGGCCGGGCTCGAATATGGTCTCGCCGTCGTAGTTGATCGTGAACCAGTAGACGCCGCGGGGGATCAGCAGCCGCAACAATCCGGGCAGCACGGCCGGCACGTCCACCAGGTCCAGGACGGCGTTGGCGATCAGCACATCGGCCCGCGCTCCGTGAGCGGCCTCCAGGTAACTGCCGAGCTCGGCGTGCACGAGGCGCACCCGGAGATCACCCACACACAGCCCATCCGGCAGCGGGTCGCTGCGCAGGCCCCGCGCGGCCGCCCAATCGCACAGCCACTGGCGAGAACAATCCAGTAGCTGCCGATCCGCATCCAGCAGGATGTACTCGCCGGCGCCGACCGCACCCCAGTCCATCAGACGGGCCACCATCGTCCCCAGGCCGGCGCCGACCTCCAGCACCCGCGGCGCACCCGCGGGCAGCAGGCGGCACAGCTCGGCCAGCACATGCCGGTTGAGCGCCCGGTCATCCACGGTCGTCTTCGCGGCCAGGTAACGGGCATAGTCGAAGGTCATCGGGGCTTCATCGAAGCAGGTCATTGTCGTCTCGGGTCGAACCGCGTCCGCCTCTTCTCCGTACCATCATGTGCCAGGTATGACGGATCGGCGGCGGGTGCGGTTCAGCCCGGCCGCGGGTGGAGCTGGCTCGGTACGGCAGGCGCTTTGGAGGGCCGGAACATCGTGCGGGTCCACGTAGTAGCCCCCGAGGGGTTCGACGATCCTGGCCGGCCTACCGGCGGCAACATCTATGACTGGCGCGTCTGCTCCGGACTGGCCGAGGCCGGATGGGATGTACTGGTCACGACCGTCGCCGGCACGTGGCCGGTACCCGGCCCGGGCGCAGGCGCCGACCTGGCCCGGATCGTTTCCGCCATCCCCGACGGTGCGACCGTCCTGATCGACGGGCTCATCGCCTCGCCGGCCGCCACACAACTGCTGCCGCACGCCGGCCGGGTACGAATGACAGTGCTGCTGCACATGCCACTGGTCACCGCCCTCGACACACGCCATGATGCCGGCGCGCAGCGCTCCGAACGGGTCGTGCTCCGCGCGGCCACCGGCGTGGTCGTGACCAGCGAATGGACTCGCCAGCAGGTACTGACCCGATACGCCATCCCGGCCCACCGGGTGCACGTCGCCCGGCCCGGCGTCGATCGTGTCGCGGCCCCGGCCCGGCCCGTCCGCGGCCACCTGATCTGCGTCGGGGTCCTCGGCCGCCACAAGGGGCAGGACGTCCTCGTCGAGGCGCTCGCCGACCTCGCTGATCGGGACTGGCATTGCGTGCTGGCCGGACCGCTCGACCGCGACCCGGACTTCGTCGAACAGTTGCAGACCAATATCACACGCCTCGGCTACGGCCACCGCGTCCGGCTCAGCGGCGTCCTGACCGGCGCGGCGCTCAGCCACGCGTACACCACCGCCGACCTGCTCGTCGCGCCGTCCCGGTCGGAGAGCTACGGCATGACCGTCACCGAAGCGCTCGCCCACGGCCTACCCGTCATAGCTGCCGCCGTCGGTGGGCTGCCGGAAGCGCTCGGCTCCGCTGCCGACGGCACCCGCCCCGGCCAACTGGTCCCTCCCGGCGATCCGGCTGCCCTCGCCGCCGCGCTCGGAGACTGGCTGGGTGACGAGCGCCACCGACACCGGCTACGGGCCGCCGCACGACAGCGGCGGTCGACCCTGCGCGGCTGGGACCAGACCATACAAGAGATAGCGAACGCACTGACCGCCCATGGGCGCCGTAAGCCTGCGCCGCCGGAGTGAGCAACCACCAGACCAGCGGCCCGGACCCACAGGGCCGGTCCGCGCCCGGGGAAAGGGTCTTGGGCTCGGCACTTTGCTCCCGTAGCGTTGTCTCACTGGACCTTTACCGTGACACCGGGAGCAGGCATGACGCAGACCCCGCCTTATCAGGTAACCGACCCGGCGACCGGTGAGGTGACCGAGACTTTCCCCTTCGCCACGGACGCGGAGGTAGCGGAGGCGCTCGCCGCCGCGACCGAGGCGTTCGCGGCATGGAGGCTACGCCCGGTCGCCGAGCGCGCCGCGGTCGTGAAGCGGATCGCCGAACTGTTCACCGAGCGCGCCACCGGCCTGGCCGCGCTGATCACCAAGGAGATGGGCAAGCGGCCCGCGCAGGCCGTCGGCGAGGCCGAGTTCTGCACCGACATCTTCAACTACTACGCCGACAACGGCCCCGCGCTCATCGCCGACAAGCCGCTGCCCGGCCATGACACCGCGCGCGTCGAGTACCGGCCCATCGGCCCGGTACTCGGCGTGATGCCGTGGAACTACCCGTATTACCAGGTGGCCAGGTTCGCCGCGCCCAACCTGATCGTCGGCAACACCGTCATACTCAAGCACGCAGAAAACTGCCCTACCTCGGCCTTGGCGATCGCGCAGATCATGCAGGACGCGGGCGTGCCGGACGGCGTGTACGTCAACCTCTTCGCGACCCACGAGCAGGTCGCGGCGATGATCGCCGACCCGCGGCTGCACGGCGTATCGCTGACCGGCTCCGAACGGGCCGGCGCCGTAGTTGCCGAGACGGCCGGGCGCAACCTGAAGAAGGTCGTCCTTGAGCTTGGCGGTTCCGACCCGTACATCATCCTCGACACCGACGACGTCGAGGGCGCAGCCAAAACAGCCTGGGTCACCCGAATGGAGAACGTCGGCCAGGCCTGCAACTCCAACAAGCGGATGATCGTCATGGACGACATCTACAACGACTTCGTGGCCGCCCTGGTCCAGCGTGCCACCGCGATGTCACCGCGCCAGCCGGGCGACGACTCCCCGCGCACCTACAGCCCGATGGTCTCCCGTAAGGCAGCGGAGAACCTCCTAGCCCAGGTGCACGACGCGGTAGCGAAGGGCGCCACGCTGCACGTCGGCGGCACGCTCGACGACGGTAAGGGCGCTTATTTCGCCCCGGCCGTGCTCACCGGCGTGACCCCGGAGATGCGGGCCTACCGCGAGGAGCTGTTCGGCCCGGTCGCCGTCGTCTACAAGGTCAGCACCGACGACGAGGCGGTCCAGCTCGCCAACGTGGTGGACTTCGGCCTTGGCGGCGCGGTCTGGGCGACCGACGAGGAGCGGGCAATCAAGGTCGCCGAGCAGTTGGAGGTCGGCATGGCCAACGTAAACACCCCGGCGGGCGAAGGCGCGGATCTGCCGTTCGGCGGCACCAAGCGCTCCGGCTTTGGCCGCGAGCTAGGCCCCCTCGGCATCGATGAATTCGTCAACAAGCGCCTCTTTTACGTCGAGAAGTAGCGCTTGACGAGTAGCGCGCCAGTGTCGCCCCGGCGCGGCGCTATTTGGTGAGCCGGTAGCCGTAGTGAGCCATGAGGGGGGCGCAGATCGTCGTCACTGCCGCCTGGTCACGTGGGTGCATGTGTGATCGCCATGCGGTATCGGCGCTGATATTGACCGGGCCGGTGCGGAACCGGTTGAGATTACCGCCGACAGTGTGCGTCGGCTGCAGAGTCACGGTGCGGGACGGCAGCAACCAGCCAGGTCCTGCAGGTTTGCCTGCGAGCTGCGTGAGGGCTTGCACGGCCTGGCCGGGGTGGGCAACAAAATCTTCATGCCGCAGCAGCATCGACCGGCTGGGCCCAGCGGCCCGCCTGACGGCCGTCGCGGCCAGGTTTCCCGCCTGCCAGCTCAACGCCGCATAGGTGCTCTGGCGCAGCCGGCTGCCCAGCACCGGCTCGCCACCCTCCCGGGCGCGCACGATGGAATAGACCGTGCCCCGCGGGTCACGGACGAGGTGGGCGAACGCCGGGTTCATGCCGGGCATGCGCAGCAGCAACGCGGCGTCCGTGGGTTCCTTGGACGAGTCCACGATCACCTGTGCGCCGGTCTCCTCGGCAATGGCGCGATACAAACGGGCCAAGCTCCCGGCGTACCGGGCCAGCGCGGTGCCCGCCGGTGGCACCTTCCCGCGACGGCGGAGCAAGGAAGGCACTCCCAGCCAGGTGTGAAACTCACCCAAAGCCTCCCGCTGGCATTGCCAGATCTCGCGCGCCAGCGCGGCCCACGGCTCCCCCAGCGCCGAGCGGATGATGCCGCTCCAGACGGGACATGCCACCAGCCGTTCCCCGCACCCGCATCGCGCACCAGGAACAGCCAGCTTGCGCCACACCGACCGCAACTCGCCCACATGGAAATACCCATCGAGTTGCCCCACCAGGTTGCCCAGCAGCGTCGTCCCGCTGTGATAGATACCCAGCACGTACAAGACCCGAAGGCCGCCACCGGACATGGCCCTCCCCTGCGGTGGGTGCACCCAGAGTGATGCCCAACGCGCCACGCACCGCTCCGGTTACCTATCGTGCACGCTACGCCGCCGCCGGCCCGCTGGGGTCAGTAGTCACGAAGCGGTAGGGCCGGGCGTGATGATTCTGGGAGGCCGCGGCAGCGAGACGGTCAAGGGCGCCGGCGGGCCTGCTCGTCTGCATCTTGGTTGCCCTGCCGCCAGTTCCGGGCCAGGGCAACCAAGCCGCGAACCACGTCGGGGGGGAGCCCGGGGGTGCTCGCAATGTGCCACAGCGTCGGGTCTTCATGCTCGGCATGTCCACGGTCCGGCGACCCCACGCTAGGCTCCCCGCCTGCCAGTATCCGTCGGCACGAACCGGGCGCCCAGCCGAGCCGGTTCTCGACCATGCCGAGGGTGCTTGGGGAAACGCGCTGGCCGTTCTCGAGCTTTCCCAGCGTCCGCTCGGTCACCCCGGTCGCCTCGGCAAAGGCGCGTCTGTCCCGCATGCCTAGCTCGACCCGGCGTGCGACGACGTAATCGGCGAGCCGCCACCAGTCCTCACCGGCCATGTGTTCGTCCCTCCACGAGCCGGTACTAGTCGCGCCACCGGCCACGTGACCATCCCTATCTGAAGAAGATAGAAGAGTCTACCTCCCTTCTGTCGCCGTTACCGGCGAGGATCTGCAGCTCTCTTCTTACCCCATCTTTGGATTATGCTCTTTACTTCCTGTCTATGCTGGCCTAGAGTCCCTAGTTAGCAGTTAGCTTCTTGGTTCTTCCTAGAAGTACCTGGATCTGGGTGAGCTGGGGGGATCAACCGGAGTCAGGACGGTGACGCGGGCCTGGAGCCTGGAGAGGCAGCACCGGTGACCCGAAGCGGTGGCCCAGTCCGGCGCACTGCAGGCCGGTGGCGTCCTTGCGCAGCGAGGAGGGGAGCGCAAGGCCGCCCCGGCCACGAAGCCGGCCATCTGCCGAGATCATCGCTGGGACGGCAACAAGCGGCGCCCGGCGGGGGCGGGACTCGCCCTGGACCGCGGCTACCTGAGCGGGCTCGGCGCGCCGTACCCGATCCTCAGCACGGCTTGGCCGTCAGCCAGCGTGACAAGCCGGACCCAGGCCGGATGGTACGCGGCTTGCTGCGCCAGGACGAACGACCGCATCTTGCTGAGATACGCCGCACGCCTGAGGTGCGCCACCCGGACGTTCGGCGCCAAGTCCACCCACCGCAGGAGGCTGGCGGGCCCGCCGCCAGGGGACTGGCTGGTGAAGTCCACGACGCGCAGCGGATAGTAGTAGGCCACTGCGACGATGAGCCGCGGCAGCCGGGGGTCGATCTGGCCGCTGCGGACCTGCCTCTTAGCTGTGGCGGGGAGCACGATATTGCCGTTGGTCAGCAGTTCGGCCTCAATACCCTTCCTGTCGCGCAGCGCCGAAGGCATGGTGGCGTGATACTTCGCGGCGCCGAAGGGATACACCCACCTGATGTCGATCCTGGCATTCCCTTTGCCGAAGCTCGCGAGGATGGCCGGAGCCGTGGTGGGCAGAAGATTGCCGAACTGGTTCCGGACCGTGGCCGTGGCCACCACCAGAGTGTTGCCGAGAAGGTCGTTCGACGCATTCCCGAGCTGGTTCACGACGCCCCGGAAGCCGCCGCTGGATAGGTCCCGGCATACCAGGACATCGCATCCCACGGTGTCGGCTGGGCTGGCCTGGTGCAGTATCCAGGCCACGGCCTCCGTCCTCGCCACGGCCTCGGGTGTAAGTGGAGGGCTGGTTCCTGTAGGGTCAGGCGCTGGCCGCTCCGGCGGCGCGCTGCCCCCGTGAAGGGCGAGTGCGAGCCCGCCAGCACCGGCTGCAAGCAGGATCAAACCCAACAGTGCGACCAGCCGCCAGCGCCACGATGCGCGGCCATTTCCGCGCCGATACCACCGTAGCCTGGACGCAAGGTCACCGTCGGCCGGTCCATCGCCGCTGCCGGCCCGCGGCTCGGAAGGCGCCGCAACCGCCTGCTCGGAGCTAGCAGCCGCCTGCTCTGAGCTAGCTGTCTTCTCGTCGGTGTCGAGAGCGGACACCACCGGCGGCAAGGGGCCCTCGAGCCGGGCCCCGGCGGCCACCAGTTCGGTGAGCGCGCCGCGAGCCGACGGCCTGGCTGCGGCATCCTTGTCGAGGCAGCGATGGACCAGCGAGCCAAGTGGTTCGGGAAGCCTGCCCACATTTGGCTCGGAATGGAGAATGGCGTACGCGGTGGCTGTCAGCGACTCGCCCTTAAAGGGCAGCTCACCGGTACCCGCGAACACCATCGTGACGGCCCACGACCACATGTCGGCCGCCGCGGTCACCCGGACCCCGGCGAGGTGCTCCGGAGCCATGAACGCCGGAGTCCCCACGGCGACCTCGCCAGACAGGCCCGTGGTCATGCCGGGAACGGCCGCGAGCCCGAAGTCGATCACCACTGGCCCGTCGGGCCCCAGCAGGACGTTGGCCGGCTTGAAGTCGCGGTGCACCATGCCGACGGCATGCACCGCGCCTAGCGCGGTGAGCGTCGCGACGGCGATGCGCTCGAGTACCGCGCCGCTGCGAGGTCCGAACTGCTCGACGACCTCTATCAGCGATGGCCCGCTGACGTATTCACTGACTATGAACGGCCGCCGTTCGAAGATTCCCGCGTCCAGAACCTGCGCGGTGCAGAACCGGGCGACCCGCTGCGCCGCGGCGACCTCCTTCAGGAAGCGGCTCCGGACCCGTGGGTCTGTGGTTGGCGCTAGGAGCTTGACCGCCGCCCGGCTTCCCGTAGGACCGACAGCCAGGAACACGACACCCTGCCCGCCTTCCCCGAGGCGGCCGAGCAACCGGTATGCCGCCACCTCGCGCGGATCCGTGTCGCGCAGCGGAAGCATCTCTGACAATGTGGACCGGGCGGATGCCACCCAGCCATTTTGCCTCGCCGGCTCCGCGTACGCCACGATTCCGTTTTGCCGGTTGCCTGCCGGAGCCTTCCGTGCAGCCCGCCGCGCCCTTTCGGGGAACTGGGCCGATGGGGCAGGCACGATCGCCAGCTAGGCGATTTAGTCTCTGGGGAGCCCAGGACGGCGCTCGCGGCAGCACCACCGGCACGATTATGCTCTCGGCTGAGAACATGAGAATTTTCTCACTTAACCCGCTCCGACGCGGGCATGCTGTTGGGGAGCCCGGCCACAGGATGCCCCAGGGGGCATGCGGCGAGCCGGGTGAGGGGCGGGCCCCGGCAGCGCCGTCTCCCCCCCGCGGTGCCCGGGGCTCCGCTCCGCTTTGGATCGGTTGGTATTGGAGCGTGGGGGCACCGGCCCGCGTCTACTCTTCGGCGGTCTGCCCGATGCTCTGCATGAACTCGCGCACCCCGGGACTGAGCAGCTGAAGCAGCGGTGCCGCACCTGATTCACGACCAGGACGGTGACCAGCAGCACGAGCAGCCCGGCCACGGTGTCGGTGGTCAGCGGGTGCGCGGCCCACCAGCGCCGCTGCCCGGCGTCGGTGACTTCGACCAGGACCAGCGCCAGCGCGATCAGCATCGCCAGGACGGCAGCCAGCCACCCCAGCAACCGGGTAGACACCAGGCGACTCTACGGGACCTGACCCCGGTCGATCCGGGCGGCCGTACCGGCCCGGACCTTCTGCCCTAGCCGAAGGTGAAGCAGTAGGCCTGAGCCCCCGGATCGAGGAAGGTGATCTCAAACGTGCGCTCGGTGATGGGGCCGCGCTGGCGGATGAGCTGGTAGGTCCGCTGCTGTGTGAGCGTGCCGCCGCCGTCACCGTCGACGTCGGTTCCGTGGGACTCGCCGGGTATCTGTCCGTCGATGAGAACGCGGCACCGCACGGGCCTTCCCGGTGCCGCCGGTCCCATGACGAGGTTGAGGTCGCGGGCGTGGAAGCGGCAGGTGATCTGCCCGCTTGGCGCGTTCAGCGTGGTGGCCTCTGCCTCCATGGTCCAGTCCCCTGACAGGGCCCACTGGTTGAGCCCCAGGCGCTCCGGGATGGTGTAGTCGTGAGGCGTGCCCGGCCGGGCGCCGCCGGGGGATGCGAAGTTCTCGGTGCGCTCATAGCCGGTGTAGTTCTCCGGTGATCTCGAGCTGGCCCAGTCGGCCGCGACTTCCAGCCCGCTGGGGTCGACCGAAACCAGTTCCATGCCTGCGGCGGTGGATCCGGCCTCGGCCAGCAACTGCTGGATGACCATTTCCGACTGGCCGTATTCGCCCTCGCCGAAGTGGTGATGCCGGATGCGCCCCCGCGCGTCGGCGAAGTAGAGGGCGGGCCAGTAGTGGTTCCCGAAGGCACCCCACACCGCGTAGTCGTTGTCGGTTGCGACCGGGTAAGCGATCCTCATGCCCTGGGCGGCCTGGCGGACGTTGGCGATGTTGTGCTCGAACGAGAACTCCGGTGTGTGGACGCCGATCACTACGAGCCCGTGGCCGGAGTATTTCCCGGCCCAGGCGCGCAGGTAGGGAAGCTGGCGAAGCCAGTTGACGCAGGTGTAGGTCCAGAAGTCGACCAGGACCACCTGCCCGCGCAGGCCCGCCGGGGTCAGCGGCTCCGAATTGAGCCACCCGGTGGCGCCGTCGAAAGAAGGCAGCTCACCCTCAACCGGCAGCCGGGCCGAAGCCGTGTGCAGCCCGGCGGGCGCGCGCCAGCGTGCGTCCATGACGATGCCCTCTCTATAGCTGGATGTCCCGGCCCGGGATATCAAATGGGGTTCTTATGCTGCAAACTGACCCCAGCGCCACGGTGTGATGACACGGGGGGGGGACATGCGGAACAGGGCCGGCCGGCGTGCGGGTTACTGGCCGGTGCCGCGTTTTGAAGTGGTCCACGGTGGCTAGGCGCCGCCGCCTGGGGGCGTTCCGGGAGCTGGCGGGCAACAGGGCTCTGCGGCGGGTGGTGGGGGGATACGCGCTGTTCATCCTTACCGAGTACTCGGTGTGGATAGCCATGCTGGTCTACGCCTACGGCCGGGGTGGCGCGACGATCGCGGGGGTGGTTGCGCTGGCCCAGCTGGTGCCGGCGGCGCTGCTGGCGCCGGTGTTCGCCGCTTTAGCGGACCGGCGTTCCCCGGTCGTTCTGCTGGCCGGGGGTTACTTGGTGCAGGCGGCCGCCATGGGCGCGACGGCGGCAGCGATCACCGGGGGCGTGCCGTTGGCGGCGTACGCGGCGGCCGTGGTCGCGTCCACGGCTGTCACCGCGACCCGCCCGGCTCAGTCGACGCTGATCCCGTCGCTGGCGGTGACCCCGGACCAGCTGACGGCGGCCAACGTGGTGGTGAGCTGGGTGGAGGCCGCGGGGATCGCGGCCGCGGGCTCGCTGACCGGGGTGCTGATCTGGGCAGCTGGTGTGGCCGGGGTGTTCGCGGTGTGCGCAGCCCTCGGCGCCGCCGCTGCGCTCTTGGTCGTCGGCCTCCGGGTCCCCGCCCTGACCGCACCGGACGAGGATCGCCCGCCGCTCGCGGCCGGGCTGGCTGCGAGCGTGCGCCTGGCGGCCGGGCAGCCGCGGCTGCGGCTGATGCTGGCGTTGCTGACCGCCGAGGCGGCCGTGGTCGGGGCGCTGGACCTGCTGTTCGTCATCCTCGCCGTCACGGTCCTGGGCCGGTCACAGGCGTGGGCCGGGTACCTGAACTCCGTCTACGGGGTGGGCGCGATCCTGGCCGCCGCCGTCAGCGTGTTCCTGGTCGGCCGGCGCCTGGGGGTGCCGATCCTGGGCGCGGTGCTGCTGCTCAGCGGCGCGCTCTCCGCCCTCGCGGCAGGCCTGGGCCTGGCGGGGACGGTGGCCCTGCTGACGGTCGCCGGGGCGAGCCGCGCCCTGCTGGACGTCGCCACCCGATCGCTGCTGCAGCGTTCCGTGCCGGCCCAGTCCCTGGGGCTGGTGTTCGGCCTGCTCGAAGGGCTCACCATGGCCGGGCTCGCGCTCGGCTCGGTGCTGGTGCCGCTGCTTGTGCACCTGGGGGGCGATCGGCTCGCCCTGCTCGGCGTCGCCGCCGTGCTGCCACTGGCCGCCACTTTCGGCGGGAGGGCGCTGGTCAGCCTGGACACCCAGGCGCCCGTCCCGGTGGTGCAGATCGCGCTGCTGCGTTCCATCCCGCTGTTCGCCGAACTGCCAGCCCCGGCGCTGGAAGGCCTCGCGGCCGCCCTCACCCCCGCCGAGGTGCCAGCCGGCGCAATCCTCATCCGGCAAGGCGAGGAGGGGGATGCCTACTATGCGGTCGCCGCGGGCCAGCTGGACGTCTTTCAGGATGGGCGTTTCCTGCGGCGGTGCGGGCGGGGCGAGGGAGTCGGGGAGATCGCTCTCCTGCGCGCCATCCCCCGCACGGCGACCGTCACCGCCCACACCGACGCCACGCTGTACAAGCTCGCCAGGGAACCGTTCCTGACCGCGGTCATCGGCCACGCCGCCACCCAGCGACAAGCACACAGCATCGCCGAGGCCAGGCTGACCGCCGACGCCGCGGGGGGCGGCGACAGCCCGGCGTCTGGCGGCGTGGAGCCGGGCTGAAGCCGGGCGGCGGTTCAGGCGCGCTTTGGGCGGTGACCGGTGCCGGTGCTTGCCGCTGGCGTTCCGGTGCTTAGTGCAGCAGGCGGAGGGTGTTGACGGCGTCGTCCACGTAGTAGACGCCGCTGGCGGCGGGGGCGACGGCGAGGCCGAACAGAGCCCCGGACCCCGGCGGGCTGCTGGAGCGGTCCAGGAACCGGGTGGCGATCTGCTGCCCGCCAGGGGTGGTTTCGACGATCCTGCCGTTGCCGCCGTTGACGGTCAGCACGTCACCGTTGGGGGCGATGGCCAGGCCCAGCGGCGCCGACAGCGCGCCACCAGTGGTGATAGTGAGCCCGTTGCCCGCGCTGGTCAGCCGGTGGGCTGCATCGGGGATCGCGGTGATCCGGTTGGCAGCGGTGTCGGCGACAAACAGCATCCCGCCGCGGCCCAGCCCGATCCCGGTCGGCCCGAGCACAAACGCGGTGGAGCTGGTCTGCTCAGCGAACCGGGAGCCGATCTTCGTGACCGAAAGCACCTTGGGCGGGCTGGTGGCCGAGACGGCGAGCCCGATCCGCAGCACGGTGCCGCGGTGAACCACGGCACCGTTGCCGGCAACGGTGCCGTTGAGCACGTTGGTGACGAACAGGCTGGCCGAGGAGCCTTGGTCCAAGACCGTGGCGTCCCACGGCCCGTTGATGCCGTGTCCCGCGATCGTCTCGCGCACCTGGCCCTGGCTGTCGAGCACGATCAGGCAGCCCGCATTGGAGGTCGCGGCCTGCCCGTTCACCGACGGGGTGCTGCCGACGATGACCCAGCCCGCGCGCAACTCGACCAGCGCGGTGGTCAGCCCGACCCCGCCGGGGCAGCTGCCCGGCAGCGCGGAGGGGGTGATGTGGGCGAACAGGGTCCGGTGCCCGCTGGGGGAGATCTGCACGATCGTGCTCCCGGTGCCCTGCAAGTTGCTCATGGCGTTGAAGTTGCTGATGAGGACGTCACCAGCCTTAAGGTGCCCAGTACTGCGAGCGACCACAGCGGTGCCGTACGGGTTGACATCCCCGTTGAACGGCACCGTGGAGGCGACCGTGGAGATCGTGTGGAACCGGCTCAAAAACGCCGGGCCCGGGACGCCCGCAGCCCCGGCAGCCGTCGCCACCCCAGTGACAGCGACGGTGGCGGCCGCGGCACACACCGCGGCGATACGAGAGACAGTCGGCATTGACCTGCTCCTTCCTCCCGAACGGATGGGTGTCAGGTTCCAGGCGGCGGGCAGCCAACCAAGGCCGCACCCATGCAGCCGCCAGCGCCGGCCGCCGCTCCCCCTTATCACGGACGGCAGGCGCCAGCGGTTCACAATGTCGGTAAACAGCAGCTCCGTGACGATCAGACCAAGGAGCGCGGAACACACGGGGTCGAGGCGAGCAGACCTGCTTTCTCGCCGCTGCCTGCGGCCTTTACCATGATGAGGCGTTATGCCTCAGATGCCCAGTCCTGGGCGTTGGTGGGGGGACATTATGGAGCAGTGCCGGCAGTGTGGCGCATACGTGGAGGCCAGCCACCGGTTCTGCGGCGAGTGCGGGTCTCCGCTTGGGGCATGCCCGTCATGTGGTGACCCCATTATTGCTGGCAAAAGGTTCTGCCATTCCTGCGGGAATCCGCTGAACGGAGCGGCACCCCCGGCCGCCGCGGCCGTGCCGCTCAGGGCTGGGCTGTCCCTGGCGGCGCAGCCGGGAGCCGGCGCCGCGGGGTCCCGCCTGACGGATGGGCCGGTGGCGGAGCGACGGGTGTGCTCGGTGCTGTTTTGCGACGTGGTGGGCTTCACGCCGCTGTCGGAGGCGCGGGATCCCGAAGCGGTGCGCGAGTTGCTGTCGGCGTATTTCTCGGTGGCGCGGACGGTGATCGGGCGGTACGGGGGGGTGGTGGAGAAGTTCATCGGGGACGCCGTCATGGCCGTGTGGGGCACCCCGGTAGCGTCCGAAGAGGATGCCGAGCGCGCGGTCCGTGCCGGGCTGGACCTGGTGGCCGGGGTGGCAGACCTCGGAGCGGAGACCGGGGTGCCGGGACTGGCCGCACGGGCCGGGGTGGTCACCGGGGAGGTGGCCGTCACCATCGGCGCCACGAACGAGGGGATGGTGGCCGGGGATGTCGTGAACACGGCCTCGCGGGTGCAGTCGGTCGCGGAGCCAGGTTGCGTCCTGGCGGATGAGACGACTTTCCGGCTGACGGCGTCCGCGGTGGGGTTCGCCGACGCGGGAGAGCACCGGCTGAAGGGCAAGGCTGAACCGCAGCGGTTGTGGCGGGCGGTCCGGGTGATCTCGGCGCTCGGGGGCTCGCAGCGGGTGGATGGGCTGGAGGCCCCGCTGGTCGGCCGGGATGCCGAACTGCGCACGATCAAGGCACTGTTTCATGCGTCCGCGGAGCGGCGAGTGCCGCGGCTGATGCTCGTATCGGGACCCGCGGGCGTGGGGAAGTCGCGACTGGGCTGGGAATTCGAGAAGTACGCCGACGGGCTGGCCGGGGAACTGTGGTGGCACCGGGGCCGCTGTCTGTCGTATGGGGAGGGGGTGGCGTTCTGGGCGCTGGCACAGATCGTGCGGCAAAGGCTGGGGATCGCCGAGGAAGACCCTGGGCCGGTAGCCGCCGCGAGGCTGGCCGAGGGCCTGGACCGGCACATCCCCGATGCGGGCGAGCGGGCCTATATCGGCGTGCGGCTGGCGCGGCTGCTGGGGGTGGCCTTCGGCGATGATGCCGGGGCGCCGCTGCCCAGGGGGGAACTCTTCGCGGGATGGCGGCTGTTCTTTGAGCGGCTGGCCGCGGTGAGCCCGGTGGTGCTCGTGGTCGAGGATGCCCAGTACGCGGATGCGGGCTGGCTGGATTTCCTGGACTACCTGACCGACTGGGTGCATGACCTGCCGGTATTCGTCCTGGTGCTGGGCCGCCCTGAGCTGGGTCTGGTCCGGCCGGGGTTCGGCGCCGGCCGCAACCGGGTCACCTTGACCCTGGACCCGCTCGACACGGCGTCCATGGACATGCTCGTAGACGCTCTCGTGCCGGGCATGCCGAGCGCCGCGCGGGCGGCGATCACCGGCCGGGCGCAGGGGCTGCCATTGTTCGCGGTTGAAACCGTGCGGTCGCTGATCGACCGGGACGTGGTCGAGCCGATCGACGGGGTCTATCGGCTCGTCGGCGATATCGGAGAACTTCAAGTGCCGGGCAGCCTCCACGCCCTGCTGGCGGCCCGGCTGGATGCCCTGGACCCACCCGTGCGGCGGCTGGTGTCTGATGCCGCGGTGCTGGGCACGACCTTCCCGGCCGAGGCGCTGGTGGGGGTATCAGGGCAGGATGAGGCCACGGTGCTGGCTGCGCTGGCCGAACTGGTGCGCCGTGAAGTGCTGGTCATCTCCGCCGATCCGCTGTCGCCGGAGCGCGGGGATTACCAGTTCGCCCAGCACATGCTGCGCCAGGTTGCCTACGAGACTCTCTCCCGCCGCGACCGGAAAGCCCGCCACCTGGCCGTCGCCGCCCACCTGCGCGCCGCCTACCCAGACGACGGGGTCGCGGACGCGGTCGCCCGCCACTACCTCGACGCACTGGAAGCGGTCCCCGAGGACCCCGATGCCGGAGAGATCCGGGAACAGGCAGTCGCAGCGCTTATCCGCGCGGCCGAGCGTGCCAACCGCACCGGCGCTCCCGCCCTGGCCGCCACCAGCTACGCGGCGGCCGCCCAGTTGACCGGCGCAGACACCGCCGACGGACAGAACGCTGCGGCCGCCTTGTGGGAGCTCGCCGCAGAAACCGCGCTCACCGGTGCCGACTTCGCCGCGGCGGTCCAGCACGCCGACCGCGCGCGCAGCGGCTTTGTGCAGAACGGCGATACCCGGGCGGCCGCCCGCGCCCAGGCAATCGCAGGACAGGCACTGCGCCGGTGGGGCCACCACGCGGACGCCCGTGCACAGCTCACCGCCGCCGTGGAGGTGCTACGGGCGGACCCCGACACCGACACCGTCCGCGCCCTGGAGGAACTCGCGGCGCTAGAGATGTTCGCGGGCTCGCCCGACGCGGACAGGCTCACCACCGAGGCGCTCGCCCTCGGCCAGGCCCTCGGTGTCGGCGCGGGCCAGCTCACCGGGCTCTTCACCACCCGAGGGGTCTACCACGGCATGGCCGGTCGCCACCCCCAGGCGGTCGCGTACTTCCGCGAAGCCGCGCGGCTGGCCGCACAGGCCAACGACAACGTGCGCCTGGGAGTCGTGCTGCTCAACCTGTCGGAGGCGCTGGCGGTCAACGACCCGGTCGCTGCCGCGGACGCCGCCCGCACCGCCGCCGGGCATCTCCGCCGGGCCGGCGCCCGGGACTACCTGGCGTTTGCGATCACGAACTGGGCCCATGTGCTGCTGCTACTCGGCGACTGGGACGCAGCCGAGCAAGAGCTCACCCAGGCCCTGCATTCGGGCGGGCTGGCGGGCATCGACTACCTCCCCTGCTACCTGGGCTGGCTGGCCGCATTGCGCGGCGACGCCGATACCGCTGAGACCATGCTGGGGGCCCTGCGTGACTTGCAGGCCAGCGAAGATCCCCAGGACAAGGCGAAGGTCAGCATGGCGGAAGCCTTCACCGCCGCGGCCCGCCATCAGCCCGGCGCCGCCCTGCGCCACGCCCGCGACACACTCGCGCACGCCGGCGCGCTCGGGATAAGCCACGAATGCTTGTGCTGGACGTGGCCGCTGGCCGCCCGGGCAGCCCACGACCTGGGTGACGTCACCGCCATCGGTGAGTTGCTCACCCTGCTCGACTCCCACCAGCCCGGCCACCTTGCCCCGATGCTGCGGGCCGAGCGCGACCTGGCCCGCGCCCGCCTCGCCGGCCACCGCAGCGACCCCGAAGTCGCGGCATCCTTCGTAGCGGCGATCGCAAGCTTGCACGAGCGCAGCACCCCCTACCACCTCGCCCATGGCCTGCTCGATCACGCCCAGTACCTCAGCCGGCGGGGCGACGTCGAGGCCGCCTCGGCAGCGGCCGGTGAGGCCCGCGACATCGCCCTTAGACTGCGCTGCCAGCCTTTGCTCGACCGGGCAGCGCTGATACCCGCTGAGCCGGGCGTGCGGGTCTAACGGTGGGTCACGTCCTGTAAGAGGCCTGGATCAGCCGGCGCCTGGTGCGGGCGAGCGGCCCGGTCTTCATCTCCTTGCGCCAGTCGGGGAACTCGCCGCCGAACTCCTGCTGGGGCGCGCCCGCGGACTCGTACACCACGTAGCCGCCCTTGAGGATGCTGAACGGCGATTTGAGCTGACCCAGCTTGTCAAACTGGGCCGCCGCCGGGGCCGACGAGTCGAACCAGGACGGGGTCACGAAGTTCGATACCGAGACACCGTTGACGGTGTAGCTGGGGGACTCGACCGGGTCGCACACCTCCAGGGTGTAGGCCGATCCCTTGCCGTCGTTGGCCCACAGGTTGCAGTTCGGGTCGACGAGCATCTCGACCACCTCATGGGACAGCGCGCTGGAAACGCTCCAGTCGCCGATGGTCACCTGTCCGCCGTTGTCAAGCACCGGCTTGGCCGACACGACCCCCCACTGCTTCCCGCCCTGGTCCTCGGTGTGAAAGCCCAGCACCCCGTGGGGCTGGTCCTGGATGGTGTTCACGATCGCGATGCCATGTGCCGTCGGCGGGACGGCGGTGGGGTCGGTGTAGAACACCACTGCCGCGGGTGCCCGGTCCCACAGCGGAGCCGCGTCCAGTTGGACCTGGGTGGCGACCGCCTCGGTCATTGTTGCGACGTCTGTGTCCGAGATAAGAGTGGACTGGTTAAGGATCGCGATCAGCATTCGGCCCCCTTCTTGCCCCTTCACGCAGGAAAGGCGTCATAGTCGCCTTCGTCCACACGTGCCTGGCCCATGTTCCTCCCAAGCCAGCGGTCCTGACAAGGCTCGCCACGCCGGGCATCCTGCGCGCCCGGCTCTGGTGTCGGCAAGCTGACAGCGGCGGTGTCAGCGGGGTGACTGACGGTCACCTGGACACCGGGCAAGCTGGCCGCAGCCGGTCATTCGAAAGACCGGGAACCGCAAGGAGACCACGATGAACTCAGCTCTCCACTACGAACTGATGCAGGCCCGGCACCACGACCTGATGAAGTCAGCAGCGCAGGACCGTCTCGCCGCGCAAGCCAAGGCCGCACGAGTCCAGGCAGCGCGCAGTGCCAACGGGACGGTCGCGCCGCGGCGGCGCGTTCTGCAACTGGTGTGGCGCCTGCTGCCCGTGTGACCGGGAATGCCGGCCACCGCACGAGCGGTGCCGCGAAGCTAGGCGGGGAAGATTCGCGGCGGCTCGCGCAGCACCTGGGCGGCAAGCGACCGAGCGCGTCGCAGGCTCTTGGCACTGAGCGTCAGCTCGGCCAGCACGGTCGCAAACGTGCTGTCTGGACCCGCGACTTCCTGCCCGGTCTCGCCAAAGATGTCCAGCTCGACTCCCATACCGCCTTCGGGCGCGACCTGCGCAAACGGCAGCCCGGCCAACCGGCCGGTTGCTGGGGCGTGCACGATGGCGTTGACAACAGCGCACCGGGGTTTGCGGATCGGCTTGACGGTCTGGGGCAGGTCAAGGCAGCTGCGAAGCTGGGCTTCGATCAGGTCTACCCCCCACACCGCCTCGACCATCTGGTGGATCCTCGTGCCACCCATGCGGGCGTTCACCTCGATCAGGCGCGGGCCGCGACTGGTGCACTTGCCCTCCACGTGGAGCACCCCGCGGCGAAACCCGAACGCCTGGACCGTTCGGACGCTCAGATCGACAAGCCCGCCCACGGCCTTCTTATTGTGGTCCGGCGGGAGGTGCAAGCCCGTTTCCTGGAACGAGGGCTCGGCGGTCGGCCAGTTCTGGGACACGCTGGAGAACACGCAGTCGCCGTGCTGCAAGATCAGGTCGACGTCGAACTCGACGCCGTCTAGGTACTCCTCCAGGAGGAGATCGTTGCCCGCGCGGAAGATCGCCTTTTGCTCCGGGCTGACGACCGCGCGGACGAGCTTGTACACCCTTGGCAGCGACTCGAAGCTGTCGACCCTGACGCATCCCGCCGCGCTCGCGCCGAACTCCGGCTTGACGACAGCGGGAAAGCCTACGTCGGCGGCGGCGGCAAACAGCTCATCCAGGGAGCGGACGCGCTGGGCCTTCGGCGTGGGCAGCCCCAGCCGCGCGGACAGTTCCCGGGTGCGGACCTTGCTGCGCGCCGCGTCGACCGCCCCGGGCGGGTTGCCCGGCAGCCCCAATGCCGCGGCCACGCGCGCCGCCTCACGAACGTAGTTCTCGACGAACGTCAGGACACCGTCCGGGCGGACGCCGGAACGCTTCAAAGCGTCGAGTATCGCTCCGGCATCGGCATCCGGGTCGCCGGTGATGGGCGTTGCGACCCATTTCGTCCCGGCAACTTCCGCTGCGAGCGACTCGGACCAGTGCCCCGGCTCGTCGACTATCACCAGGTGTGCGCCGAGCGCGGCGAGCCGCTCGTAGTAGCGGCGCTTACCTTCGTAGCCGGCGCCGATAACTGCCACGGTGGCCCCGTCTACGGTCACATCTCCCCCCAGCGCGGATCGTCGACCGCCATGGTCCCGCCAGGCGGAACCTGTACTCCCGGCGCGGTGCTGCTCAAATCGAGCGCAGGCCGAAGGCTTGGCGCCGCCTCGAGGGCGTCGAGCAGCACGTGGCCTTCCACGCGCAGCAATGTCGCGTCCGTCTCCGTGGTGACGGTGGCATTCCGGGGAGCGCGGTCGAGTAGGCCGCGCTCCCCGAAGCTGTCGCCAGGGCCGAGATGCACGACGGCCTTGCCGTCTCGGTGAACGACGACGCGGCCGGCAACGACGGCGTAGAAGGCATGCGCCGGGGCTCCCTGAACCACCACGTCAACGCCCGGTGGCAGCGGGCAAAACTGCGCGGCCGAGGCGAGCTGCTCGAGGACGATCTGCGGCACTCCCACAGTAACCGGAAGGCCCCGGAGGACCTGCACCCTCGCGGCGAGCGCGTCGGCACGCTGCGCGTTGAGCGCATCGAATCCGCGCAGGCCGAGACGGCACAGGAGGGTGATCAGCAAGGCGGCGGCGCCGAGGATCCACAGGCTGGCGCGCAACGACGTGGCCGCCACAAGAACGGCCGCCAGGACCGCGCCAGCGACCATCGCGGCCACCGACGCCGCGTTGAAGACTCCGATCACGCGCCCGAGCGCATCGCGCGGGGCGATCCGCGCCAGCGCCGTCTCGCCGACCACCTCGCAGGAGACGAGACCGGCAGTTCCGATCACCGTCACCGCCAGCGCGATCGTCAGCGCGTGGACGCCGGCGTACGCGAGCTGGGTGGCGCACGCTACCGAACCGGTGACGATGACGATCAGAGATACGCGTCTGCTCGTGGACAAGCGCCCGTTGGCGACCGCGCTCAACAATCCACCGGCGCCGGCAGCAGTTAGCAGGACACCGTAGCCGCCGGTGCCGAGTGCAAGCGACTGCTTGGCGTAGACAACGAGCTGCACGGTCTGGGCTCCGTAGGTGAATTCGACCATCGCCACGATCACGATCAGCCAGGGCGCAAACGCAGTCGTGCGCACCGCGTGCAGCCCTCCTGCCAGCTGGGCCACCCCGGACGTATGCCCGCCGGCTGGAGCCTTGTCGGGGCGCATTGTTGAAATCAGCAGCGCGGAGACCGCAAACGTCGCGCCGTTCGCCAAGAATGCGACCCAGGCGGGAGCCACCCCGAGCAAGATCGCTCCAATCGCCGGGCCGATGACGATGCCGAGATCCTGGACCGTGTGCAGGAGTGCGTTTGCCGTGCCCAGCCGGGCCTCACCGACCAGGCGCGGGAGGAGGGCCATCGTCGCCGGCTTCTCCGCGCTACCAGCGGCCGACGCGAGGGCCGTGAACGCAATGACCAGCGCCACAGGTCCACCGCTCGCGACCGTCGCGGCGAGGGCTGCCATGAGCAGCAGCCGCAGGGCGTCACCGGCCAGCAAAACGGTGCGCCGTGGATAGCGGTCGGCGAATGCCCCGGCGAACGGTCCAAGCAGCACGTACGGGAGAAGCCGGCAGATCGTCGCGGCGCCAACCCAGCCGGGCGAGTGGGTCGCGCTGTACACGTATCCGAGCAGCGCGGCGTTGTACAGCCAGTTACCGATCTGCGAAGCGGCGCTGGCCGCAATCAGTGCGCGGGCGGCCGGGATAGCCAGGACGTCGCGATACGCCCGGACCATCGTCTCACCCGCCCCGCGCGCTAGCGGATTCCTCCGGGGCGGGTGCCGTCACCTTCTGGGCCCGAATCCGCGGTTCTGCAGCCGGGAGGTCGGCGGCGCGATCGAGCAGCGGCTGGCAGCGCAGCCGCTGAGCGATGCCGCGGGCTTCGCCGATCGCGGCCGCGGCCGCCTCGTTGTCGTCCATGCGCAGCAGGTGGGCGGCGTGGTCGAGCAGGCCGTGGGCCAGGTGGTAGGGGGTGGAGTGCTCGCGCAGGCCGGTCACCGCGGCGGCGAACGCCGCGCTGGCGCCCGGGTCACCGTCGCTTGCCGCAAGGCGGGCGCGTACCAGGTCGCGTTCGGCGCGCTGCAGGGGGGCCAGCGGCCCGGGCCGGTACCCGTCGAGCAGCGCCAGCAACTCGGCGGCGGTGGCGGTGTCGGCGAGGTCGTGCGCGGCGCGGGCGGCCAGCGGCCACGCCCACCGCGGGTACTCGTGGCTGATCCCGAGGGCACCGGCGTGGCCGAGGGCGGCCTGGGCGCAGCGGAGCGCGGCGGCGGGCTGGGCGCGGGCGGCGCCGGTGAACGCCTCCGCGACCGCGATATTCGCCTGGTCCTGGGGGTCTTCGCTGGCCCGCAGGTCGCCCAGCCCGGCCAGCGTCGCCTCGGCGCGGGGGGTGTCGCCGCGCAGCGCCGCCACCCAGGCCCGGTAGCAGGCGAGGAATTCGATGCCCGCCAGGCCGTCGCCGTCGGCGGCTATGTCCAGTTCGGCTTCGGCGGCGTCCCAGTCGCCGGTCATCAGCAGCGCCTGGGCCAGGTTCGTGACCGCGAGCACGAGCCCTCTGCGGGCGCCGGCCTGGCGCGATTGGGCGACGGCGACGCGGGCGGCCTCAGCGCCGGCGGCGGGGTCGGTTGCGGTGACCGCGTCGGCCAGGTTGACCAGGGCGGCGCCCAGCCGGACGCGGTCACCGGCCTGGGTGGCCAGCCGGGCGGCCTCCCGGAAGTAAGAAGCTGCCTGTTGCCGCCGGCCCGCGAAGCCGTGGCAGATCCCGCGGTAGTTAAACAGGCCGGCCAGGGTGGCGTCGTCCACGGCCAGCTCCTGGCCCAGGGTGAGGGCCTCGGCGGACAGCGCGTCGGCCTCCGGTGCGCCGGCGTCCACCTCCAGCGCCGCGAGTTCGCCCAGAGCCTGGACGGTGTCGATGCCGGGGTTGGCCCGCAGCACCTCGGCTGCGTCGGCGAGCTGCTCGCGCGCCTCGCCGTGCCGGCCCCACCGGCGCAGCGCCTGCCCGGCGATGGTCTGGGCGCGGGCAGCCGCCCGGGTATCGCCGCGCTGCCGGTATAGATCCCTGGCATGGCCGGCCTGCTCGACGGCCGTGGCCCAGTCGGCGTTGGTGACCGCGGCGGCGGCGGCGTGTTCCCACAGCGCCGCGGCGGCTGACCCGCCGTTCTGGGTTCCGGCCTCGGTGAGCTGGGCGGCGGTGGCGTAGCTGGCGGCGGCCAGCCCAGGGGCGCCGGTCCGCTCGGCGCGCTCGGCCGCCCGGGTCAGCACGCTGATCGCCTCGTGACGGATCTGGCCGGCATCGGGGTCGCCGGGGACTGCCTGCAGGGAGTCGAGGTAGTGGCGGGCGATCACGTCGGTGACTTCCTCACCGTCGGCGGGGAAGGCGGCGCGCAAGTAACCAGCGACCTTCAGGTGGCGGGCCTTGCGGTCGCGGCGGGACAGGGTGTCGTAGGCGACCTGGCGCAGCATGTTCTGGGCGAACCCGTAGCTGCCCTTCTCGGGCGACAGCGGGTCAGCAGACACGGTGAACACTTCGCGGCGCACCAGCTCGGCAAGCGCCCCCCGTACCTCCGGCTCGTCCTGCCCAGAGATGGCGATCAGCGCCTCGGCGGGGAAGGTGGTGCCCAGCACCGCGGCGTCGGCGGCCAGCCGCCGCACGGGCGGGTCCAGGGCATCTAGGCGGGCGGCCAGCAGCGCGTGCAGGCTGTCCGGGACCGCCAGCTCCCCGATGTCGCCGACCAGCCGGTAGGCCCCGTCGAAAGGCTGAACGATGTCCCGGTCGATCAGCGACCGGATGGTTTCTACTGCGAACAGCGGGATGCCCTGCGCCTGGGCCGTCACCGCCGCCCTGGCGACGACCGGCATGCCGGGCACCAGCGCCTCGACCAGGGTGTCCATCGAGGCCGCATCCATCGGGTCTACGGTCAGCGCGGTCCGGTTCCGGCCGGCGCCGAACCCCGGCAGGGCCTGGCCCAGCTCCGGGCGGGCGAACACCAGCACATACACCGGCAGATCCCGCACCCAGTCGACCAGGTAGTCCAGGAAGTCCAGCAGCCCGGTATCGGCGTGCTGAGCGTCCTCCACCACCAGCACCACCGGGCCCTCGGCGGCCAGCCGCTCGAAGAACAGCCGCCACCCGGCGAACAGCTCCTCCCGGCCCAGCGGGGCCCCGCTATCCCCCGCGAACGCCGCCCCCAGCAATCGTCCCAGCCGCGCTCCCACATAGGCCCGTTCGGCCGGGTCGGGGACCAACCGGTCCAGCCCGGCGGCCAGCCTGCCCGCCGCAACCTCGGCCGGGTCTTCTTCGGCGATGGACAGCCGCTGCCGCACCATCTCGGCCAGCGCCCCAAACGCCACCCCGTCCCCGTAGGACAGGCACC
>Ga0207646_10001010_pt1 | contig 36016 bp, 38 predicted proteins | sample KBSK5502metaG_FD_184343 | JGI IMG/M metagenome (GOLD analysis project Ga0207646, IMG submission 184343) | Corn, switchgrass and miscanthus rhizosphere microbial communities from Kellogg Biological Station, Michigan, USA - KBS K5-50-2 metaG... | ecosystem: Host-associated > Plants > Roots >... | reverse complement strand
CACTCCGGCAAACACTGCCTGAGACCACGACTAAGAACTGATCTTGGCAATTGCACGCGCGGCGTCCCGCTGGAGAATGGTTCGGCCGCTAATCAACTACCTCTGTTGGCTTGGATAGTCCTTCTCCTGTGCTATTTCTTGACTAAACCTTCGGAGAATATCAATTGGGTTTTTGGTCCTGGGAGCAAGGCCCAAACGTGGATGGCGCCCGGGCTTTACTTGGTGCTGGTCATGGCCTTCTTCCCGGTCTGCGTCTATTTCCCGACGCACCTCGTGCTGAAGTCCGTCATGCCCAAATGACCGAACTGAGAAAGTGGGAGAGGGCCAATTGAGGGAGAGAAACATGAAGCATGGTGCGCGGCGAACAACCTTGAGCGCAGCCGGGTTTGTCTTGATCTGCTTTTTCTTGCCGTGGGTGCAGGTGAGCTGTTTGGGGATCAGAGATTCGGCGAGTGGAGACGACTTGGCGCGCGGGGGTGACCGGGTGCTCTGGCTGATCCCCTTATTGATGCTCCTGGTCTTGTTGCTGGGACTGCTGCACTTTGTGTGGGAACGAATCCCTGCGCTCTTTGCGCTCAGCGGCACGGTTGGCGGCAGTCTCAGTGCCTACCTCATGTACCGCGAGCGCTCCGGCACGGGACACTCATCGGGCCTGATTGCGACCTTCTGGACAGCTTGGTATTGGCTGGGGTTGGTGGCCGCTCTGGGTGTGGCCGCCTCTGCGCTCTGGTTCTACATCAAGCGGACCAGGGCACCATCGTGAGCTTTGTTCTAGCAGAAGGCCAGAAGGTCACCGACCGGCGTCGCGCTTGCTTTGCCGGATCTAGGGTGGTAGGGTTTGGTTATTGGTTGATTTCCTGGTTTAGCTATGCCTCAGATGTCCCCCAGTCGTGGGTGTGAGAATCGCCTACCTCTTATTGGCTCCCCTCGAAAGTTATTAGCTTCCCTACCCGGTGGAGATCGAGCGGGCACGCAAGCGACTCGGCTGGGAGCCGACTCACCGGTTGCGCGACACGCTGGGGGAGATGATTTCTCGCCTCAAGCGTGACCCACGGCGGTGGTATGAGATGAACCAACTGACGCCGAAGGACGAGAAGGGAAAGGACGCGCAGGCGAGGTGAGAGATGGATCGAAGCATCATTCCCCCTAATCAAAAGGAGAAGATGATGAATCGTCATTTGAAGTTTCGCACGTTGGTGTTCGCATTGGCGGCACTGCTCGCGGCAGCTTGTGCCACCGAATCGAGGCGGACCGAGCCGGTCACGACGAAGACCGACAAGGGCTCCTCGACTGCTCCGCCCGCCAAGGAAGCCGGGAAGCGCGACCAGGCGCTGGTGCGCATCATCTACGCCGTCCCTGGGAGTGCAGGAGACGTCTTCGCGGACAACACGAAGGCCTTCCCCGGCGTCGCTTATAAGACGGTCACGCCATATCAGGAACTGTCTGACAACCGCCACGACTTCCGTCTGCGCCCTTCGGGTCAGGACACGGCGCCGCCTCTGGCGGAAAACAGCGAAAATTTTAGCGGCGGCAAGCACTATACGATCCTCGCGCTGCCGACTGACGCGACCGCGAAAGAGGTGACGTTGAAGGTCGTGACTGACAACCTCGTGCCGCCGTCGGCGGACAAGGCGCGGGTGCGTGTCATTCAGGCCTCGCCCGATGCGGGCGAAGTGAATGTTTACCCGAAGGGCAAGGACAGGGCGCTCTTCAGCGGCGTGAACTTCAACTCGGAGACCAGCTATAGCGAAGTTGATCCGATGAGTGCCACGCTTGAAGTGCGTCCCGAGGGCAAGAGGGACGTGCTCCTAACGGTGCCGAACGTGACGTTCGAGGTCGGCAAGATCTACACGATCATTAGCACGGGCCGGGCAAAGGGAACGCCGAAGCTGGAAGCGATCAAGGTCGAGGATCAGCTCACCGGTCCGACCGGTCAGCCGGTCACGGCTTTGCCCCCGCCCCCGCCCCCGATAAAGTAAAGTCGCGCGCCAAGTCTATCCTCTAGTGACGTCATGATGGCTGCCGAAGCTCACCCCCGATCGCTCGCCGCCCCGCCGCTGCCCAAAGCCGATCCGTGCGTGGTCGTCATCTTTGGCGCGGCGGGCGACCTGGCCCGGCGCAAGTTGGTTCCCGCGCTCTACAACCTGGCCTGCGCGGGATGCACCGGGACCCAATTCGACGTGCTCGGATTGGGGCGAAGCAAGATGAGCGATGGGGAGTTTCGCGCGCTGATGCGCGACGCGGTGATGCAAGCCGCAGACACGCGCGACTTCAACGATGAGACGTGGGAAGCGTTCGCCGCTAGGCTGCATTACGCGGCCGAAGATTTCACCGATGCCGTAGCCTTTAGCGAACTCGCCGCGCGTCTTGATCGAATGGCCGCAGCCGGCGCGAGCGCAAACCGTCTGTTCTACTGCTCGACGCCGCCCTCGCTTTTCCCCACGCTGACCGAAGGATTGTCCGGCGCCGGACTCGCTGATGAAAGTCGCGGGTGGTCGCGCATCGTCATCGAGAAACCATTCGGGCGGGATCTCGCTTCGGCGCGAGAGTTGAACGAAACCATCGCGCGCGCCTTCCGTGAGCCGCAGGTCTATCGCATCGATCACTATCTCGGCAAAGACACTGTTCAGAACATCCTCGTCTTCCGCTTCGGCAACTCGCTGTTTGAGCCGGTCTGGAATCGCCACTACATCGAGTACGTCGAGATCACGGCCGCCGAGACTCTCGGCGTGGAATCGCGCGGCAAATTCTACGAAGAGACGGGCGCGCTCCGGGACATGGTCACTAACCACCTGCTGCAACTCTTAACTTTGACGGCGATGGAGCCGCCGGTCGCGTTTGACCCCGATTCAGTACGTGAAGAAAAAGTGCAAGTCCTGCGCTCAATTCATCCGATGATGCCCGAAGAGGTGATGAGGCACACCGTGCGCGGGCAGTACGGGGCGGGCGAAATCGAGGAGAAGAAGGTGGCCGGTTACCGGGAAGAGAAGGAGGTCGCGAAAGATTCAACAGTCGAAACTTACGCGGCCGTCGAGTTCCGCGTCGAGAATTGGCGCTGGGCAGGCGTGCCGTTCTACGCGCGCACGGGCAAGCGGCTCGCGCGGAAGCTGACGGAAGTCGTTGTCCACTTCAAAAGGACACCGCAGGCGCTCTTTGCGCGCACGCCCGAAGACCGCATTGAGCCGAATGTGATCACCCTGCGAGTGCAGCCCCACGAAGGCATCACTGTCAGCTTTGGCGCAAAGCGCCCCGGCTTTGAGATGCAAGCGGGGACGGCGCAGCTTGACTTCGATTATCAATCGGCGTTCGGCGTCGCCTCGCCCGCCGCCTACGAAACCCTGCTGCTCGACGTGATGCAGGGCGACGCGACGCTCTTCACGCGGCGTGATGAGGTAGAAGCGCAGTGGCGTTTGATCACGCCGATTGAAGAAGCCTGGGCGGCGCAGAAGCCGCCGCAGTTCCCGAACTATGCAGCGGGCAGCAACGGTCCGGCGGTGGCTGATGAACTGCTCTCTCTGGAGTCTCATCACTGGCGCGATCTGACGAAGGGGGAGTGAGGGGGATGAACGTCTTAGTGCTCAACGCTGGCAGCGCCTCACTCAAGTTTGAGGTGATCGCGGCACACCCGGAAAACGCTACCCCCGATCAAAATCGCCAACTGGTGAGCGGCGCCATCGAGGGCATCGGCGAAGAGGCCACGCTTTCATTGCTGGAAAGCAAACAGGTCGTCCATCAAGAAAAGATCACCGCTTCTGACTACGCGCAGGCGACGCGGCGAGTGCTGGCGTGGTTGGATGCGGGCGGGCGGCAGGGCGTGCCGACGATCCAGGAGTTGGACGCCGTCGGTCACCGCGTCGTCCACGGCGGGGACCGCTTCACCGCACCCGTCGTCATTGACAACGACGTGGTCGCAGGCATCGAGGCGCTGGAAGACCTCGCCCCGCTGCACAACGCGCCGGCGGTCGAGGTGATCCGCGTTGCGCAGGATGTGCTTGACCGCAACCTGCCGATGGTCGCCGTCTTCGACACGGTCTTTCACCGCACCATCCCGAGGCACGCCAGCACCTACCCGCTGCCGTTCGAGCTGGCCTGCCGGCACCACATCCGGCGCTACGGCTTTCACGGCATCTCGCACGAATATCTCGTCCGGCGCTACGCGCAGATCACAGGTCAGCCGCGTGAGCGCGTGACAGCCGTGACGCTGCATCTGGAGAGCGGCTGCTCGGCCTGCGCCGTCCGTCGTGGTCAATCGGTGGATACTTCGATGGGTTTCACGCCGCTCGAAGGGCTCATGATGGGGAAGCGTTCGGGCGACATTGATCCGTCCATCGTCGGGTATCTGATGCGGAAAGAGCGGGTGGAGGTGAGCCGCGTCGAGGAGTGGCTGAATAAGGAGTCGGGGCTGCTCGGCGTTTCGGGCTGCTCGCACGACACGCGCGAGCTGATGGAGTTGATTGGCGAGGATGAGCGTGTCCGACTGGCGCTGGAGGTCTTCTGCTACCGGTTGCGCAAGTACATCGGCGCTTATCTGGCGGCGTTGGGCGGGGCGGAGGCCATCATCTTCGGCGGCGGCATCGGCGAAGACACGCCCTTTGTGCGGGCACGCACTCTCGAGGGCTTTGACTGGTGCGGGCTCACCCTCGACCCGGCGCGCAACGAGCAGACGATTAACCGCGAGGGCCGGATCACGACCGACGATTCGCGACTGCACGCTTACGTCATCCCCACGCAAGAAGGCTTGTTGATCGCGCAACAAGCCCTGCAATGCTTGTCAGCAAGCAAGGGAACCATTAGGTAGCGATCTTTTTTTTCAAGGAGCAATGATGGTACTGAAAGTCTTCAGGCTGTTACTCGCACTGGTTGGACTAATGACGCTCTCTGTCTACGGACAACTGCGTCTAAAAGAGAGGCACCCGGATGAGCCAGCCAGTTACACCTTCAACCAAAGATTCTCCGCACAGAACGCGCTGGAAAAACTCAAGCAGATAGACAATTCCTTGCAAAACTTTCGTCAATTGACTGAACAGTGCGGCAGGAAGTTGCCGAAAGAAGAACTGGTAAAGATAGAGAATATAGGTCCGGACGCTCAGACACTGGGATTTTACAACTGGGTGAGGGCGGTGGAGGAGACGGTCAGGAAACAGGAATATCAAATCAAGAAGCTGGAATACGATTAAATGTTTCTATCTGGGTCGCTCCTTGTGCGAGAAAGCTGGTGCCCGGTGCCCTATCATTAGACTCGCGTATGGTTCGCCCCTCAAGAGTGGTATAAAATAGAGTCTCCCAAATCCTTCCCGTGATAGATCCCCTAACGATAACTATTGAGGCCAAACCGCACGGGTAGTCTCAAGAGAAAAGTCAGCTCAGACCTTTGACCAGACGCGGTCCGACTGATGATGAAAAGTAGAAGGGGGCAATATGGAATCGGAAATCTTATCAACGCCGGAATCGTTTCCGACGGGAAGTGAAATGGAGCTTCACGCGGCGGAGAAGCCGGTCGTACTAGTGACGGGCAGCACGGGTCTGATTGGCACGAAAGTCGTTGAAGCCTTGGCTGCCAACTACCGTGTCGTCGGCCTGGACGTGGAGCGCCCAAAAAAGGAATTGACCGGCGCCGACTTCATTGAATGCGACGTGACCAAAGACGAGAGCGTCGCCCGGTCGCTTCAGACTGTTGGCCGAGAGTATGGCGACCGCCTGGCGAGCGTGATCCACCTGGCCGCTTATTACGACTTTTCCGGTAAGCCGAGCCCGCTCTACCGCACCTTGACAGTTGCGGGGACGCGGCGCTTGCTGCGCGAGCTTCAGAAATTCCAGGTCGAGCAGTTCGTCTTCTCAAGCACGCTGCTGGTGATGAAGCCGGTCGAGGAGAACGAGGTCATCACCGAGCGGTCCGAGATGGAGAAAGGGGAAGAGACCTGGGACTACCCGCGCTCGAAGATCAAGGCCGAGCGCGTCATCAGCGAGGAGCGCGGCCGGATTCCGGCGGTAATCCTGCGCATCGCTGGAGCCTACGACGAAGACTGCCACTCCATTCCCATCGCGCAGCAGATCAGCCGCATCTACGAGAAGAAGCTGGAGAGCTACTTCTTCCCTGGCGACGCCGGCCACGGCCAGGCGTTTGTCCATCTCAATGACCTCGTGGACTGCTTTGAGAAGGTCGTCGAACTCCGGCGTGAGTTCGGCCCGCACGAACTCTTTTTGATCGCCGAGCCGGACGTCATGAGCTACGCCGAACTCCAGGACCGGCTGGGCGAACTGATTCACGGCGAGGAGTGGCCGACGATCCGCATCCCGAAAGTGGTGGCGAAAGCGGGCGCCTGGGCGCAAAGTGCGATCGCGGGAGAAGAGGAGACATTCATCAAGCCCTGGATGGTGGATCTGGCCGACGCTCACTACCCGGTCGAGATCGCGCGGGCGCGGGAGAGGCTCGGCTGGGAGCCGGTGCATCGTCTGCGCGACACGCTCGGCGAGATGGTCTCCCGCCTCAAGCGCGACCCGCGGGGGTGGTACGAGCGCAACAAGCTCACGCCGCCGGAAGAGGTCAAAGGGGCGGAAGCGAACATAGAGAAAGACGCGAGGGCGCGATGACGGGGGAACACTTGAGCGCGCTGCCGAACCTCCACGTCTGCGGCCCCGCCCTGGAAGCACAACCCGTCGGCCGGGAGCCATCGCATCCCGATCTGCTTGCTCGCGGGAGCGGCTTTTCTGATCGCTGCATACATGGCATTCTACCAGTGGCGCTTGATCGGGGAGGTGTGGGATCCGGTCTTCGGCGAGCAGTCGAGCAAGGTGCTCGACTCGGCGGTCTCCGAACGGATGCGCCGGTGATGTTCATGAGCGTCTTGCAGCGACAGGCTGGAAGATGTGCGTCGCGGTCAACGACGCACGCGTCGTGCTTGGGGTGGTGAAGGAAGAGGCGATGATCGAGGACCCCGATGCCGCCGTCGAACAGATCATGGAATCCGGCCCGGTCACGATCCGTCCAAGTTGGTCATTTGAAGAAACGACAGAATATCTGCGGGAGCAAAAGACTGACCACATCCTGGTGACCACTTCTGACGGGCAGCTCGTGGGCTTCTTCGATCAAAAAAGCGCCGAGCGCCAGATGGGGAGTTCTCGGGTGGCGACCAAGAGCAGGTCGTAAGGACGGACAAACACGCGGGCCGAGCAATGAGAAAGCGCGGGGAGCGGCTGGCCCGGTTCGGCCCGAACGAGCTGATCTCTGCTCGTCGCCTGATCATTCTCCAGCAATTCCTCTCCTTTTTCGCCAAGCCGTTGGTCATCATCTTTGTCGGCGGCGAGGAACTCGACCGGCTCACGCCCCTATGCTAGCGCACTTGGTCGAAAAGCACGCCGTTTTGCGCGCATCTCGCCGGCGCAGAAACATCTCCTCATTCTGGCGCTCAAAGGGCGCGGCCACGCGGTCGGCTTTCTGGGCGATGGGATCAACCATGCGCCGTCGCTGCACGCCGCCGAGGTGGGCGTCTCAGTCCCGAGCTAGTTTGATCCACGGCTGATCGAAGACCTTATCGACTTGCGCCTCGATGATCCCGTAGCACTCACAGGCGCCTTCTTTCAGCCCCTCCGGATCGAGGATGCTCATCCGCCCGCGGCGGTAGCTGATCAATCCCGCTTGCTGCAGGATGTTGGCCGTCGAGGAGACGGTGGGCCGCCGCACGCCCAGCATCTGCGCGATGAACTCTTGCCTCATCGGGAACTCTTCCCGCTGCACCCGATTGTAGACCATCCGCAGCCACCGGCAGAGCCGCTGGTCGAGTCCGTGCAGGCGGTTGCAGGCGGCGACCTGTGCCGTCATCGACAGGAAGGCGTGCGTGTAGCTGGCGATCAGGTGGTTAAGGGGGCTGGGTTTGTCCCTGACCTCGCGGATGAAGTCTTTGGCACTCATCCGCAGCGCGCCCCCAGGGATCTGCACCAGGGTGGTGGTAGGTGTGGTCCGGCTCCGGAGCCAGAGCTGGACCCCGACGAGGCCTTCGACTCCCGTCAGCCCGACCTCGACGGCCAAGCCGTCCTTCATCTGTTGGGTCGTAGAAATGACTGCGTCGTGTGGGAAGTAGACGTGCGTGATGGGTTCCTCGGGCTCAATCAATATCTGGCGAGACTCCAACTCCACAGGCTGCAAGGAAGGGGCCAGCCGTTTCCGCTCCTTTTTCGGCAGGTGAGCCAGCAACAAATTCTCTTTCACCTCACACCCCCGTTGGCTGTGCCCTGAAAGCCGCTTGTGGGGAACCGGCAGACCACTGAACACAGTATAGGGCAGGAGGGTGGAGGCTGTCAGTAAGGCGCGGGCACTGTGTCAGCTAGCTGACATAGTGTGTTATACTCTCCCTGACGTAGCAATGTTTTTCTGGACGTAGTCCAAACAAGGAGACCCCCATTGTCAGATACTATTAACGCTCAGATCCCCGTGACCAATCGAATTCTGGCCGCTCTGCCCAAGAAGGAATACGAACAGCTCCGCCCTCACCTGAAGCCCGTCAATTTAGCGCCCAAGCAAGTGGTCTTTGAGCCGGGCGAACTCATCCGCTATATCTATTTCCCTAACGATGCCGTGCTCTCTGAGTTGGTCACCACCGAGCGTGGCGAGACCGTTGAAGTAAATATGGGAGGTAAACGGGGAATGTCAGGCGTTCGTGTGCTGCTCGGTGCCCGTAGGACGCCACACCTGACTCTCGTGCAGGTCCCAGGCAGTGCGCTGAGGGCGAAAGCGACGGTGCTCCGAGATGAGTGTGCCGGGTGTGATCGCCTTCAGGATTTACTACTCCGCTATACCCAGGCGATGCTGACCCAGACCCGCCAATTGGTCGCCTGCAATCGCTTCCACCAACTGAAGGAGCGGCTTTGCCGGTGGTTGCTGATGCTTCACGACCGCGTGCAGTCAGACGGGTTCTTGCTCACGCAGGAAGCCATCTCCAGAAGTCTCGGGGGACACCGCGAGAGCATCGCGGTCACGGCGGGCACTCTTCAGAAGGCGGGCCTCATTCGCTACAGCCGTGGCCACATCACCATCCTCGACCGGCAGGGGTTGGAAGAGGCGGCCTGCGAGTGTTATCAGATCATTGAAGACGAGTATCACCATATGTTCGGCCTTTAGGCCCCCTCTGGTTTTTCTGGCCGATAACTTTCCGCTATGTAATGGAGACCACAGACACAATCAGAAGGCTGAGGCTATTCTGATTTTTTCGTCTTTACTTCTTTTAAAGGCTTACATCCAAAATCAAGTCACTGAGGAGAAATCTATGTGCCCCCTAGTGCGGATCCTCTTCGTAGATGACAATGAGGATACGTGCGTGGCGATGACCCTCTTGCTGGGGATTTCTGGCTACGAGGTGATGCCGGCGACTACCGCGGCTGAGGGGTTGAGCTTAGCCAAGCGTCAGCACTTCAGCCTATATATCCTCGACAATCAGCTCCCTGACGGAACAGGGATTGAGCTGTGCCGGCAGATTCGCACCTTTGACGCACGTACCCCGATTCTCTTCTGCTCAGGCGCGGTTGAGGAGGCTGAGCAGCAACGAGCGCTCGCGGCCGGTGCGCAAGCCTACTTAACGAAGCCAGGTGAGTTTGATGCCCTGGAGCCGACCATCGCGCGACTGCTCAAGAGGTCTGGAGCCGGGGCTGCCGGTAAGGAGTAGCTGGCCGGGAGGGTAGATTGACCCCAGTCCTTGTTCACCATCTCAGGAGTAGGAGGAAGAGCAATGCCACAGCAACCAGAACTGAATGAGCGACAACTTGATGTCTCCGCCAGTCCTCACGCGGCTGAGGAGTTGCACGACCAGATCGCCACGCGGGCCTATGAGCTCTACGAGCAGCGCGAGCGGGAAGGTGGGGGCGGCGATGAGTTGAGCGATTGGCTCAGAGCCGAATCCGAAGTCTTAGCCGCGCACCGCACGCCCGCATCAGAGCAAACAGCCGCCGTGGCCGCTGGCGCTGCGAGAGAGAGCAGTGTAAGTTGAAGCGCAACATCCTCAGGCGATAACCCTCTGTAATAGTATCTTCAGAGAGCAGTATCTCTGGGGGAAAGGAGGGAGTGTGTCAGCCCCGAAAAAACGCATTCTGGTTGTTGACGATTACGGAGATTCGTGCGCGGCGATGAGCTTGCGCCTGCAAGCCCTGGGCTATGAAGCGGCCTCAGTGCTCACCCTGCAAGAGGCCCTCCGGCTAGCGAGGGACCAGAGCTTTGATCTCTACATCCTCGACCTCAAGTTTCCCGATGGATCAGGTTTTGAACTCTGTCGGCAGATTCGCAGTTTTGATCACCAGACGCCGATCATTTTCCACTCTGGCGCAGCCCGCGACGTTGATGAGCAGATGGCCAGGGCGGCCGGGGCGCAGGCCTTCTTTCAGAAGCCGTGTAGCCTTGAAGAGCTGGACCAAACCATCGTCCGGCTGCTTGGTAAACCAAGAACCGATGGCAAGGCGCGTTGAGCGGCGGACCCGGAACCACGCTGCCTACTTGCTAAGGGACAGCGCCAGGCTAATGATTAGCCGTCGTCATCAAGCCGAGACACTGTCGCGATGACACGCATCGGATTTACCCAGCCGGAAAAGGAAGGGTCATCAATGTCGTTGCCACTTAGTCCATCAGCCGAAAAGATTACTCAGCCAGTGCAGAGCCGGAGTCCCAGGAGGGCAAGCAACTCTTCTCCGCACTGGCGCAAGCCTATAACGAAGGGTTAAGACATGGCGGCGTGGAAGAGGCCTTCCGCCGCTTGCGAGAAAAGCTCGAAGAGTTAAGCCCTTCCAGCGAAAACAAGAAAATAATCGTGCGCGGTTAGGCAATCGCACACCCAGGGGCTCGCCCTCCAGTAACAGCCTTTTTTGTGGCGCCTCCTTGCCCGTCAGACGACTGCTTGCGCTCAACGTGTTCCTTCAGTGACCTCGACAAAACTAAAGTTCGTCGGACATCGGTCAGTCAGCCTTACCTTTTATCACGATCAAATCGGGGAGAAAAGATGCTTCGGACCAGGCTGTAAAACCCGCGGTGGAAGTTCTGGTAGAATGAGGTCCGCAACACTCTGGGAGACGGCTCGTGCAGGATCGTCACGACGAAACACGCGGACTGAGCAATGAGGAAGCGCGGCAGCGGCTGGCCCGGTTCGGCCCAAATGAGCTGACCGCAGCCCGTCGCCTGCCTCTCCTCCGGCAACTCTTCTCCTTCTTCGCTAACCCGCTGGTCATCATTTTGCTCATCGCCAGTGCCATCTCCGCCTTTGTCGGCGAACCGGTGAACGCCGCGATCATCGCGCTGGTAGTGCTGCTGAGCATAGCGCTCAACTTCATCCAGACCTCACGCTCCGAGCGAGCCGCTGACCGCTTGCGCACGCAGGTCGCGCCGACTGCTAAGGTCATGCGCGACGGGAAGTGGACCGAAATCCCGCGCCGCGACATCGTCCCTGGCGACGTACTTCAGCTCTCTGCCGGCAGTCTGGTTCCAGCGGACTCAAGCTCTTTCGGGCAACGGCGGAGTTCTTTCACACGGGCTGGCTCGTCGAATCGCTGGCGACGCAGACGCTGGTGCTCTTCATCATCCGCACCGCAGGCAACCCTTTGCGCAGCCGTCCGAGCAAGCCGCTGACCGTCACCACGCTGCTCGTCGTCGGCGCGGGGCTGCTGCTCCCCTTTACGCCGCTCGGCAGACTGCTGGGCTTCACTCCGCTGCCGCTTTCGTATTTTGTCTTTCTGTTCGCGGCGACGGTGACGTATCTGCTGCTGGTGGAATTGGTCAAGCGCCGCCTGATGCGCAGGATCTAGCGAGATGCTTTAGCTATGGTGATTATTCTGAGCTTAGCGACGGTCGTCTCCACCTTCCTCGGCGGGTTATTTGCCCTGCGGTTTAAGGATCAACTTCATTTGATCTTGGGCTTTAGTGCTGGCGCAGTCATCGGCGTCGCGTTTTTTGATCTGCTGCCGGAAGCCATCTCTCTCTCAAGCCAACGCTACGGGATCGCCACCGCGACTTCGGTGGTTGCCTTCGGTTTTATGGTCTTTATGCTGCTTGACCGCTGGATCACTCTTTGCAGTCGTGATGACGAGGGCCGCAACAAGATGATGTCCTTCTCTCGGCGGGGCACATTGGGGGCGGGCAGCTTATCGGCGCATAGTTTTTTAGACGGTCTGGCCCTGGGCCTGGCTTTCAAAGTCTCCAATGCCGTCGGGCTGATTGTAGCGACGGCCGTGCTGGTGCACGATTTCTCTGACGGCATCAACACGGTCAATCTGGTGCTCAAAAATCAAGGGACGCCACGGCAAGCGCTCAGGTGGCTCGTGCTCGATGCTATCGCGCCAGCGTTAGGAGCGCTCGCCACGCTCTTCTTCACGCTTCCCGAAACATCACTCGGTTTGGTGCTCGCGATCTTCTGCGGCTTCTTTCTTTATCTTGGGGCCAGTGACTTGTTGCCGGAAAGCTATCATGCTCACTCCACCTGGTGGACTACTGTGGCGACTCTTTTGGGGATGGGCGTTTTGTATCTGGCGGTGCGATTCGCGAGTTTATGAACTGCCGCTCCTTCCAAAGACAGCCAACGGTTTTCTGAAGTCAGGCTCGCTTATTGATGCGCGGGCGGATGTGCCGACGGGAGCGGAGGCAGAGGCACGCTACGAGGCGGTGACCGCCGCGCTCAAAGAAAGAATTCAGCGGATGCTCAATGAGATGCGCCACGCGTGATGACTTATCTTTCTCCGACGATCTGTGCGCTGTCGCATTGACCCTGTGAGCCGAGGCGGTCTATATTGGTTTATCCTCTGCGGCGCGATGACTTGGCTTTGAGAGCTTCGTCCCGCGCGGCCTCCCTCAATTAGGCTCCCTTTCAGATGCGATGACGGACTCCCCAGGAGGAGATCAGACCTAAACACATCCACGCCGACAGAGGTCAAGGCAGGCTTGTCTCAGGATTGAGTGATCGTTTCCAAAACCGTCCTGGGAGCGCAGGCGTCCTCGATACCAGAAGTCTTTGAGGGGAATAAAGGATTCGCCGAAGTCATCGCCGGGCAATTCGAGCTTGACTGGTCGCGCGAGGACCTGGAGCGAGTGACACGGACGATCGTCAAAAAATATAACGCCGAGACCCACGCGCCATCGGCCATCGAAGGTCTCCTGGAACTCAAACACACGCACAGCTTCGCTGCCGCTGACGTGGCGAAGATCGAGGTCGAGACCTTCGACGTGGCCTACCACATCATCGGCGGCGGTGAGGAAGGAGACAAGACCGTTGCTCTCACCAAAGAGGCGGCCGATCACAGTCTGCCGTATATGTTGGCGGTCGCCGTCATCGACGATCAGGTCATGCCTGAACAGTACCTGCCAGAGCGAATCGGGCGGCCCGACGTTCAGACACTGCTCCGCCAGATCTCGGTGCGGCTCTCACCCGATTACAGTCACGGCTTCCCCGAAGATCTCCCTTGTCGCCTCATCGTCTCGCGAACAGATGGCCGGGTCCTGATGAGCGAGAAGCGCGATTACGAAGGCTTTCTCACTCGCCCGATGAGTTGGGAGACGGTGACCCAAAAGTTCGAGCGCTTGAGCGCACCTTACGCCGCGCCTTCTCTGCGCCGCAGAATCATTGATGCCGTCGCTCGCCCGGAAGCGATTCAGGTGGCCGACCTTCAGCGACTGCTGGCTCAGGTTCGGTTGACACACTAGAAGCCGATTGAAGGGGGAATCATGGCTCAAACTCAAAACCAAACTGATGATCGGGCCTTCGCCTTCTTGCGCCTCAACGAGCGTCAAGCGAAGCCGCGCACGCGCGGCGTGACCGAAATCCGTAGGCCCTACTACACGCCGATGGGCAAGCGTTACTTGAAGGATATCTTGGAGACGATGGGCGCTTACGTGGACACGCTCAAATTCGCCGGCGGCTCCTTCGCCCTCATGCCGTCTGCGGCAGTCAAAGAATTGATTGACCTCTGCCACCAGCATCAAGTGCAGGTTTCGACCGGAGGCTTTATTGAACACGTGCTGACTGAAGGCTCGAAGGCAGTCAACCACTACATCGCCGAGTGTCGGGCGCTGGGCTTTGACATCATCGAAATCTCCAGCGGCTTCATCACTGCGCCGACCGAGGATCTCTTACGGCTGGTCGAGCAGATGCAGAATTTTTGGTGCAGCCGCGCGAGCGTTTTCGGCCCCAAGCCGGGAATGTCCATCAGCTCGATCAGTCCGTCGGGGACGCTGTTGATCTCCTGCTCGCAGCGGCGGATGCGCCCGGTCTTGAGATACTCCTCGATCATCTCCGAAAGATCATGGCCGATGCCGGGGATCTCTTCGAGCTTGCCTGCGCGGGCCATCTCCGCCAGGTCTTGTTCGAGACCCCTGAGCGAACTTCCCGCCCGCTCATAGGCCAGAGCGCGAAAGCGGTCTTTGCCTTTAAAGGCGAGCACCCGCGCCATGTGGTCGAATATTTCTGCGATCTCTTCGTTGACCATACCGATTGCCTCTCCCCGCTACTTCTTTTTCTGCTTCTGCATGGCGTACATCTTTTTGACCTCGGCGACGGTGGTCGCATCCTCGGGCGATTTATCCTCGCGGATGAAGCCGACCACACGCGGGAAGCGGAGCGCGAGGCCCGTGCCGCTCTGGTCGAGCGCGCAGGTGTTGACCGGCGAGCGCGTGATCTCGTCCGCGAGCACCGTGAGCACATATTTCGGCTCGACCCAGACATCGGGTTTAAGGCGCGAATCCACGCGCGCAGCCCTTTCGGTAGTCGCAGCCTCATCAAGCAGTTTCCTGAGCTTGACCCAATTGGCTTCGCTCAGCCCGCTGCCCGCTTTGCCGACGGTCTTGAAGCTGTCTGCCTTTTGGTCGTAGACGGCAGCCAGCAGAGCGCCGATCCCTAGCTTCGCCCGCATCCCGCGCCCACGCAGGTAGCCGACGACCACGACATCAATCGTGTCGCTCAGCTCGCCGCGGTAGGTGCGCTTGAGCTTGATCCAATTATAGTTTCTTGCCCCCGCCTGATATGGCGAGTCGAGCCGCTTGGCGATGATGCCTTCCAGCCCGCGCTCGATCTGTTCATCAAAGAATTGCTGAAGCTCATCGGCGCTTTCGGTCACCAGGCGCTCCACCGGGCGGATGCGCTCATCCGACTTAGTTGGCTTGATGAGTTTTTCGAGCGCCCGGCGCCGCGCCTCGTACTCCCGGCCCGTGTAGTCCTTGCCATTGGCGTAGAGCAGATCGAAGGCGACAAACACGAGCGGGAACTCGCGCGCCGTCTCTTCAATCTTGTGTTTGCGCTTGCGCTGGGCGGTGACTTGAAACGGAAGGAACTCGCCCGTCGCTTCATTGATCGCGAGGGCTTCGCCTTCAATGATCGCGTTGCGGGCGCGCACGTGCCGGTGCACGGCGGAAACGATGTCGGGGAACATGTCGGTCGTCCGTTCAAGGTTGCGCGAGAAGATTTCAGCCTTGCGGCTACTGAGGTGAATCTGGCAGCGGAGCCCGTCCAGCTTCGACTCAACCGAGCAGCGTCCGAGCCGCTTGATGATCGCCTCGGCATTCGGCAATCGCTCGGCCAGCATCATACGGACGGGGTGGCCGACCCGCACCTTGAATTTTTTGAGTGCTGCCAGGCTGCCCTGACGCATGGTCTTGAGCGCGAGGCCGAGGTCAGAACACAGATTGTAGGCGCGCTCGATGATCTCACGAGCCTCCTGGCTCTCTGGCTGCGTGCGCGCAACGGCCTCGATGATGGTCGGTGCGCCGACGCCGAGTCTGAGGCGTCCGACCGCGAACCGCACGATGTAGCAAGCCGCCAGCGGCGAGGCCGGTTTGATGAGCGCCGCCAGGCGCTTGGCTCGGCGGCTATCCACAGTGCCTTGCAGTGTCACCTCGCCATGATTGACACCTACTTCAATCCCGCTCGCGTCGAACCATATTCTTCCCGGCCATAACCAGTGCCACGGCCATAAGGCTGAGCGTAACCGCCGAAATAGTCTTCCCGGCGAGAGCGACCACGAGCATAGTCTGAGCTAGCGCTGCCTACGTAGTCGCGGCCGTCACGCCCCTCTTCATCATTCAGTTGCCCAAAGCGCTCGCGCTCAGCGTCACGATCTGCCATGACTTACCTCCTTCATTGGTCATCAGAATTGCTCGTAGACTCCTTGACACTCCCCACGCGATGAACGAGGGCGCAGCCAAGTGAGTGCTGATACAGATGCTTCATCCAGGCGCTTAGCCTATCAGGTCTTCACGAGCGGCTTGCTCAGCGATGCTCTGTGCCTGCCCAGATCTGATGGCGTAGGTTTCAGGGCTTTGATCAAATTTCTTCCGGCAGCCTTCAGAACAGAAGTAGTAGGTCTGCTCTAGATATTCGGACTGCCCGCCAGCCATCTGCTCCTCGACCTGCATCCCGCAGACCGGATCGGTGTGAGTGGCCATTGCTCTCCTCCTTAGCATGCCAGGCCGCACGGCCTGAGCACATGGTTTGAGTCTAACGACGAACAATTCTTCGCACGTCTCAGGTTTTCTCAATGGGGAAGCAAAGGGAGGGTTGAGTAAAATGCTAGCACACCCTCAAGGTGAATGCTACGAATCTCCGTTGCGGAAAGGTTCAACTTACGGGTTCGAGCCGATCTGAGACTTGACAATTTCAAAGCAACTACGGATTAAAACGGCCCAGAATCCGTTTTTCTTCGCGTTGAGACCCAAGATATGAGGCCAGCTTGAGCATCGCTGCTCCGGCTAAATACTTTATTTGGAAACAAGCCGCTGAAAGGCGACTATAACTTCAACCTTTCCGCAACGGAGATCTTGGGAATCTCGGCATTTCGGGTCAGCGAGAAGGGGGCGGTTTATTCGCCCGGCTCGCTCATTTTGTTATAGGAATATTTCTAAAATCAGCAACAGGCACCGCACCATTATCCCAGTCGTAACACGATACTCTTAACAATGTTACTGTAGTAGCCTCAGATTGAACATTATCGAATTTGACGGTAACCTTTGTGGCTACCTGCGGCACAAGCGTAATGCGGGGGCGGTAACCTTTGTCTCCTCCAAGCTGTCCTTCAGAGGCTATGTATTCGTTTCCGACCTCATCGAACATTCTGCAAGGATACGTACCCGGTGTTTCTAGAGAAATGGCCCTATCACCAGAAGAGTTGTTTGTAACGGTAAGTTGAAATATCACGCTTCGTCCTGATGCCCGGCAGGAGAGAAGTGCAAAGGTAAAATCTGTCGCGACAACTTTCTGAACTGTGCTGGGGGCTGGCATCTGAGAAGGGCCTGGGGGAGATACTGTTTCTGTGTTGGGGGCGGCAGCAGGTGGCATATTTGAGAGTAACCGAAGAGGGTTGAAATAAAATTCGCCAATTACGCTAGATGATGTCCAAGGAATTTGTTTACCGTTTGAAGCTGAAGCAACCTTCTCCCGTACCTTACTGAAAACTTGCTCTAAGCTTAATGATGGTTCTTTTATGATCTCAAGCAAATGGCTAGTAAATAACCCATTTGCCCCTTTTGTATTATCACTTGCAGTTTTGCCAGGGGCAGTTGCAAAGGCGATGAACGTACCTTGTCCAGAATTCATGATTGCAAGACCTCTCGATGTGGATCGTGTGGAGAGGAATGGATTATTCCGGCAGGCGTCCAAAATGATAATGTTCAGTCTTGTGCCAGCTTTTTCCATGCGTTCGTTCAAACGTGATGCCGAATATGATGAATACTTAGCATCCGCCTCATCCTTCATAGTGAAATCAATGGGAATGAGGTAGTTTTCTCCTTCTATTTGTATTCCATGACCTGCATAGTAACAAAGCCCTACACTTCCTGGTTTAAGATTGGTGATGAAGTTGTCTACAGCACTTTCCATTTCTCTCAAGTTAACGTTGAGTGCAAGGTTAACTTGGAATCCTAATTCCTTAAGCAACTTTGCGATGGCCTTAGCATCGTTGCTGGAATTTTGCAGCGGTGCTTGAGGATAAGCAGCATTGCCTATAACTAAGGCAATGAAGTCGCTCTTCCCATGTGTTAGCATGCGCTGGGCAATTTGTTGGCCCATGCTGATCGAAGAAGAGAAAATTAAGAGTAATGTAGCGATCAGATAGGCAAACCAGCGGAACCAATTGATCATGACAGCCCTTTCTTACTTGAAACTGCTACTGCTATACCAATGAAGGCAACAATTGCGCCGCCAATCATAATATTTCCAGCCTTGTCTCTCTCATATGAGCGAATCATGTTTTGGTCGGATGCCTCCATCGCGCGCCCAATCGCTTCTAAGCCAGTGCCACCGGGACTAATAGAAACAGGCAAATTTGTTATATAGTTGAATCCGCCATATGCAAAAACTACAATACCAAGGACAATGACAAATTTGGCTAGTACCTTAAAGTCCAGTTTTGATCCTTGTTGTACGTTAGTATCAGTCAGCGGCGTGGATTGGGTTTTCTGAGTACCACAGGCCGGACAGAATGCCATATTCTCCTGAAGTTCCTTCCCGCATTTATGGCAGTACATCGCAATGCTGGTTTTCGTGGGCTGCGGTGCCGTTGTATCTGCGCCAACAGATTGTGTCAATTCTGAATTCAATACTGGTCTAGGCTTACTAGGGTCAAATAGCCAAGGATAATCTTTAACAACGTCGTTGGGTTTATTAGTACATAAATGATCGCAATCAGGGCACAAAGGTCGTAGTATCACACCAGCGATCCTTGTGGAAAACCCTCCGCGCTCAACCTCTTTCCCGCATAGAATACAGGTAGGCATCATTTTCGTTGCTCCTTTCAATGCATATTGTTTGAGTGCGGCTACAACCGTGTTAGGCAAATCAGCCCTGAAACAATGAGAGTAGTACCTTTTCTTATTTTATGAGACCTTTAGATAGGTTTGAAATTGCGCTGGTGACATAATTTGCAACAAATAGTTGTTGGGTGACTCCTGCTTCTGGGCATTCAACCATGAAGGTTTTGTCACAATTTACCCCATCAGGAAAATAATAAAAGTTGTAATTTTTATTATTAGTGCGAAGCCGAAAGAAGCCCGCTTTTCCCTTAAAATTGTGCACCCCTTTAGTTTCCACCTGTGCGGCAGGCACTACAAATTCTTTATTTCCTCTTTCATCAGTGAAAGAAACCTCCTTTGCGCTTATGGTAAACAGCCCTCTATCGCAGGACAATCCTCTCTCACGGCAAACCTCGAATGAAACTGTACCACCAAGTTGTAAAGCTTTGTCCCACATTTCTGAAACTTCATTTCGGCGATCTGTGGCTAAATACAGCCTGCCTATTCCGGCCCACGCGTGCGGCTTGGATGGTTCTAGACTCGAAGCTTTTTGAAAATCTAAGAGAGCCTTCTCCCAGTTTTGTGACTTGATGGATGCCAAGCCCTCAGAAACACAAGAGTCATAGGTCCTACAAGCCGCTTCGGAGCTTACAGTAGGTTCAATACTTTTTCTCTCAGGGGGTTTTGATTCTTCTGGAACATTAACATCAGGGGAAATCGGTTTTTCGCTAATCGTTTGTGCTCCCGGTATTTCTGTTATTTTCTCGATCTTCCATCCATTCTGCGCATTCCAAACGAAATCTACTGACCATTGCTGTTCAACTATATCTCTCTTCTCAGCTAGCTTACCTAATTTGTTAGCTATATCTGCGGGTTCAACATCCCGAAATACGGATTTCCCCCATTGACCAAGAGTCTCGATCTCTTTTTTGGCAGGTTGCAAAGCTTGGCAAATTGGTGTGCAGCCTTTGAATCGTATTTGCACGGTAGCAACGCCATTCCCCTCTGTCTGCTCGAAGTTGGCTACCGCAACCTCTGTAGATTCATTAAGGATATATGAAAGCGTCCCGATCTCAATGTATGTCTGATCTCCAGATAGTAACTTCCTGGAGTTGTAAGAAACCACGAAAGGTTGCCATTTTTCCGGCGGCTTCATAATCGCCTCCGTGTGATAAAAGCCGGGACCCAAATTGAAGGATTTTATAAAGGAGAAACCTAATCTTTGAAGCAGTGCTTCTAATCTTTTTGTGTTGTTAGAAAACGTTTCCCAACCATAATCGTTAACGCTTCCGTAAATGTTTGGATTCAAGCTAACGGTCAGCCGCAAGGAAGTATTGGGATAAGAAAAATACTCTTGAACCATCCTAGAAGCCGCCTCTAATGAAAGGGCAGGAATTGGCCAATAGACATCCCCTTTCTCAATTCTTCCAATGTCCATGATCAATTGTGTCCCACCGCGTATAGTAAATACCAGCAGAGCCTGTTTTAAGCGCCCCTTGTCGGTCGCTGGCGAGGTTTCGATAGAGGGATAATTAACAATGACATATACGATAGTTCGGGTATGTGGACCATATGTGAGTGAGTCGCTGAGACTTTGAGTCCGTGACTCTGAAATAGTCCATTTACATGAGGGAGGCAAGTAGAGTATTGCCGCACGGATATTCTGCACAGGGTCTCCGGTAGCTCTTAATAAGGTTTCAGCGTAATTTCCCCAATAGCCTTGATCAACGGAGAGCTTAGAAATCTTTTCATTGTAGTATTCACTTAATAGTTTATCCCAGAGTATCTTAGGATTTTGTTCCTTTATCCTAGCCATTTCTGATTGATAATGGAAGGTGGAATCAATTACAGTCTTGAAATCTCTTTTCTGAATGGCTCCTATAAATCTAGGGATCACTGATGTATCGCCAGGAGACTGGCTCGCTGCACGAGACTGGCTCGTTGTACGGGACCTAGTGGTCTGAGCATCTATGAACGAGAAACTTATAGAGATGAGAGACAACACAGCAAAAAATCTGAGACAAGTAGGCTTAATGTCCAGGATCGCTTTAAACATTTCACCCTTCCTTTCTGTCTTCTCTTGCCTAGCGGCACATTCATTTCTCTAGTGTGGGCGAGTGAGCGTTGGATTTGAATCGGCAAGTGCTCGGAAAAATCACCAAATGGTTTTCCACGGCTTGCAGATCTTCATTGATCAGAGAGGGGCAGTAAGCATATCCATCCCTGGCAGCTTTTACTGCACCAACCGACCTGGATATTCCCTAAGATCGCTACCTGATCTCGTTCCGTAAAACCTTACCGTGAAAAACTTTATCGTAAAATTTGCGAGAAAACTGTAATGAAAAGCGGGAGAGAGTTTACGCCAGAGGGACTTTATTAGTCAATATCTTTAACTGTTTCTCCGTTGCGGAAAGGTTCAACTTACGGGCACAAGATTCAGATTGTTTCCCCGTAAGTGATAGATTCTTCATAGGGCTGATCAGAAAAAAAGTCCATAACTTCAAGCTTTCCGCAACGGAGCTACGAATCCGTTTTACGGGTGGTAGTATTCCCTTGGCTTGTGGCCTTAATGTGGCTCGCGCCTGATCAATCAGCTTCACGACGCGCAGGATCACCAGTGCGACCCTGCCCTCGGTCAAGACCTCATCGCCGCGGTCGCCGTAGTAGCCGACCGCCGAAGCGGCAATGAGCACGTTGGGCCGCTGGTCCAGCTTCGCCAGCGTTTCAGAGAGCAAGCGCGTGCCCTGCTTCCGGCTTTCCAAAATCTTCGCCTTCTTTTCTTCAGTCCATCGCCCGATGATGCTTTCACCGGCCAGATGCACCACTCCATCAAATCCTTCCAGCTTGGCGCTGTTGATGCTGCCTTCCGAGGGATTCCAGAAGATGCCTTCCCTACCCTGAGCGGTTTTTTGGCGCAGCAGCGGCGCGACGCCGTGACCGCTGGCGGGAAGTGTCGGGCTGAGGGCAGAGCCGACCAGCCCGTGCGATCCAGTGAGGAGAAGCTTCATGGTTTCTGCCCTCCAGATGCCGTCCGGGAAGGCATCGGTTGTTTGCGCTCGACCTCGGCCACGCGCCGCTTCACTTCAATCACGCTGTCGGGGTTGAGCGACATAGAGTCAATCCCAGCCTCGACCAGGAAGGCCGCAAAGTCGGGATAGTCGCTCGGCGCTTGGCCGCAGATGCCGACTTTCCGGCTGGCTTCGTGTGCAGTCTTGAGCAAACTGCGGATCATCCGCTTCACCGCTTCACTGCGTTCATCAAAGAGGCCAGCAAGATCCTCCGCGTCGCGATCCACGCCCAGGACAAGTTGGGTGAGGTCGTTGGAGCCGATGGAAAAGCCGTCGAAGCGCGCAGCGAATTGGTCGGCCAGCACCACGTTGGACGGGACTTCGCACATGACATAAACCTGGAGTCCCTGTTGGCCTCGCACCAGTCCCTGCTCGGCCATCACCGCGAGCACCTGATCAGCCTCCTCCGGCGTTCGGCAGAACGGAACCATGATGATCACATTGGTTAGTCCAATCTCTTCGCGCACGCGCTTGACCGCTCGGCATTCCAGAGCGAAGCCCGCGCGGTAGCGGTCGCTGTAGTAGCGAGCGGCCCCGCGAAACCCGAGCATCGGATTCTGCTCTTCAGGCTCGAATTGTTTCCCGCCGATGAGGTTCGCATATTCGTTGGTCTTGAAATCGCTCAGCCGCACGACGACCGGATCGGGATATTGCGAAGCCGCGATCTTAGCGATCCCGCTCGAGAGATGAGCGACGAAATATTCGGTCTTGTCTGTGTAGCCGCGCGTCAGTTCCTGAATCTGCTGGCGCGCCGCTTTGTCCTTAACCGCAGCGAAAGAAGCGAGTGCCAAAGGGTGAATCTTGATCGTGTTGTTGATGATGAACTCGATCCGCGCTAAACCGATCCCTTGACAAGGTAGTTGCCACCAGCGGAAGGCTGCCTCGGGGCTGGCGATGTTGATCATGATCTGCGTCCGGGTTTCGGGAATCTCTTCCAGGCTCACGTCTACCGCCTCGAACTTCAGCGCGCCCCGATAGACGTACCCTCGCTCACCCTCGGCACAGGAGAGCGTGATCTCTGCTCCATCCTTCAAGACTTTCGTCGCATTTTCAGTTCCCACAATGGCCGGAATCCCGAGTTCTCGGCTGACGATCGAGGCATGGGAAGTACGGCCCCCGTGATCGGTGATGATGCCGGCCGCCCGCTTCATAATCGGCACCCAGTCCGGGTCGGTCATCTCTGTCACCAGAATGGCTCCGTCTTCAAAGCGTTCGATCTCATCGGCGCTCTTGATGACCTGTGCCTTGCCTGTGGCAATGGCTTGACCGATGGCGAGGCCCTGCGCCAGACGTTTGCCTTGCTCTTTGAGCGTGTAGGTTTTCAGCACGTCGGCGCCTTTCCTCGACTCGACCGTTTCGGGGCGGGCCTGGACGATGAACAACTCGCCGGTTTTGCCATCCTTCGCCCACTCGATGTCCATCGGCGTGTGATAATGCTTTTCAATCGCCACCGCCCACTCGGCCAGCTTCAAGATTTCTTCGTCCGCAAGCACAAATGACTGGCGCTCTCGCTGGGTCGTCTTGATATTCTTGGTCGCCTCGTTCCCACCTCGTGAATAGACCATTTTCTTTTGTTTGTCGCCGAGGGTCTTCTCAATGATCGGCTTGAGGTGCGGTTGGCCTAAGAGCGGCTTGAAGACCGTGTACTGGTCGGGAGTAACTATGCCTTGGACGATGTTTTCGCCCAATCCCCACACGGCATTATTGACCACCACGTCACGAAATCCGGTCTCGGTGTCGAGGGAGAATATAACCCCAGCGCCAGCCTTATCAGCACGCACCATCTTCTGCACGCCGATGGAGAGCGCGACCTTCAGGTGCTCAAAGCCATGCTCCCCGCGGTAGCTGATCGCACGGTCGGTGAAGAGCGAGGCGTAGCACTTGCGGCAGGCCGCGAGCAGTTCCTCCTCGCCTCTGATGTTGAGGAAGGTCTCTTGTTGTCCGGCGAAACTGGCCTGGGGTAAATCTTCCGCCGTGGCGCTGCTTCTCACGGCGACATCTACTTTATTCGTCTGGTAACGCTGGCACAACTCGCGGTAGGCCTGTCTAATCGCTTCAGCCAGTGGCTCTGGGAGCTGAGCGCGCAGCAACAGATGACGGATACTCCGCCCAACCTGCGGCAGGGATTGTTTGCTGCTCTGAAGATTTTCCAGGTAGGAATTCATCTTCGGCTTGAGGTCATTAGCTTCCAGGAAATCCCAATAGGCTTGGGCTGTGGTGGCGAAGCCGCCGGGCACACGAATGCCTTCCTCGGCGAGTGTGCGAATCATTTCGCCCAGCGAGGCGTTCTTGCCTCCCACCGCGGCCACATCGCCAGAGCCTAGATCTTCAAACCAGCGAAGATATGTGTTGTTCTTGACCATTGCCCTTTCTCTCCAGCAGCGTAGGTTTTCGCTTCACCCCCCCGTCACCATCTCATACAGTTATCCTGTCGGGAGACTGCCAAGTAACGCATCCCCACCCCGCAATGAGTCTCGATTGACGGTATCCGATTTTTAGTGGCAAAGAGCATGCCAGTTCATCGTATCAAACGAGTTGGCGGAATCTCTTCAAGGTGGCGAAAGCGTGAGCGCGCGGTGCGCTTCTCAAGGGTTGAGCTTGAGCCTGGACTTTGAATAGCAATCTCGGCAGCGGTGATGTTATATTAAGAATGTTCACGGCAGAAAAGGCCCCCTTCCCGCTTTACTCCCTCAACAAGCTCCCTCAATTACTCTCCCACTTTATGAGCGCAGCGCAGGCAATGGGCCGCCGCCTCCTCGCGGTGCTTCCCGGCCCTGTGGTACGCATTCACGCCTGGCAGCAGGGGTGAGAATTCAAGCTTAAGGAAGGAGCAGTCATGGCCAACAACGCTTCGGATATTTTGATCGAGACTTTGCTCGACTGGGGGGTGGATACGGTCTTCGGTCTGCCTGGTGACGGCATCAACGGGATCATGGAGGCCCTGCGCCAGCGGCAGGATCGCGTGCGTTTCATTCAGGCGCGCCACGAGGAGGCGGCGGCCTTCATGGCGTGCGGCTACGCCAAGTACACGGGCCGCCTCGGCGTGTGTCTGGCCACCTCTGGGCCAGGCGGCATCCATCTACTCAACGGTCTCTATGACGCCAAGCTGGACGGGCAGCCGGTGCTGGCGATCACCGGTCACCACTACCACGACCTGATCGATACCTATGCCCAGCAGGACGTGGACCTGGACCGGGTCTTTGAAGACGTCGCCGTCTACAACACACGGGTGATGGGCGCTGCCCACGTCGAGAATGTCGCCCACCTGGCTTGCCGCGCTGCCCTCAGTCGCCGTGGTGTGGCCCACATCAATTTCCCGGTTGACCTGCAGGAGCAGGAGGGCGGCGAGCGGTCAAAGCGCAACATCCCGGGCCACAACACGGATGTTTACGCCCACCGGGCAGGGCTCCCTTCCGAAGAGGAGCTGCGCCAAGCCGCTGAAGTTCTCAATGCGGGCAAGAAGATCGCCATGCTGGTTGGCCGCGGCGCTTTGGGCGCGAGCGACGAACTTGAACAGATAGCTGAGAAACTGGGAGCGCCGATTATCAAGGCGCTGCTGGGCAAAGCAGCCGTGCCTGATTCGAGTCCCTACACCACGGGAGGCATCGGATTGCTCGGCACCAGGCCCTCACAAGAGGCGATTGAAGATTGCGACACGCTACTGATGGTCGGCACCTCTTTCCCCTACATCGAATTCCTGCCCGAGCCAGGTCAAGCTCGCGGCGTCCAGATCGATCTCGACCCGCTGCGCATCGGATTGCGCTATCCCGTCGAGGTGGGGCTGGTGGGCGACAGCCGCCGCACACTCCAAAAGCTGCTGCCGCTCGTTACTCAGCATGAAGATCGGGGCTTCTTGCAAAAGGCTCAAGAGAGGATGAACGAGTGGCGGCAGGCGATGGAAGAGCAGGCTACCAATCGCGACCGGCCGATGAAGCCGCAGGTGGCCGCTTGGGAGCTCGGCCAGCGCCTCTCCGAGAATGCCATCATCTCTTCAGACTCCGGCACCATCGCGACCTGGTTCGCCCGCCACATCCCGGTCAAGCGGGGCCAAATGCACTCGCTCTCGGGGACGCTCGCCACGATGGCCAACGGGCTGCCTTACACGATTGCCGCCCAACTCGCCTACCCTGACCGGCAGTGTATCGCCTTCGTCGGCGACGGCGGCTTCACCATGCTCATGGGCGAGTTTGCGACGGCGGTCAAGTATCAGCTCCCGATCAAAGTGGTGATCATCAAGAACAACACGCTCGGGCAGATCAAGTGGGAGCAGATGGTCTTCCTCGGCAACCCGGAGTACGGCTGCGAACTGCACCCGATTGATTTCGCCGCCTTCGCCCGAGCTTGCGGCGGCACCGGCTTCACCGTTGAAGACCCGGCTGAATGCGGTTCGGTTATGGAGCAAGCGCTCGCCACACCTGGCCCGGTAGTGGTCGAGGCGGTCGTTGATCCGTTCGAGCCGCCGATGCCGCCTAATGTCACGCTCGAGCAAGCGACCAAGTTCGCCGAGTCGCTGGCCCGGGGCGAGCCTAACCGCAAGAAGATCGCGCTCACCGTGTTGTCGGATAAAGTGCGGGAGCTTGTTTAGTGGCGCATGGCTATTTGTTCGTGGTCAGTTGTCCGTTGCCAGTGGTCAGTGGCAACTCCCCACGCGCAACGGACAACTGACCACTGACTACTGACCGAAGAAGATGCATCGCGGGATCAACAGAGCGGAAGTCGCCATCGAACATCTTGATGTTTCGGCCTACACCGTGCCGACCGATTTCCCTGAGTCGGACGGGACGCTGGAGTGGGACTCAACGACTATCGTGGTGGTTGAGGTGACTGCCGGTGAGGCGCGTGGTCTCGGCTACACCTACGCCGACACAGCGACGGCACGGTTGATCCATGATCGGTTGCGCGAGGTAGTTTGCGGGCGTGAGGCGATGGAGGTGACCGGCACGTGGGCGGCGATGGCGCAGGCGATCCGCAATCTCGGTCGTCCGGGCATCGCCGCGATGGCGATCTCGGCCGTTGATGCGGCGCTCTGGGATTTAGATCGGTTTTCAGATCAGTGTAGGGGCAGACCTGTGTGTCTGCCCCGGTAATGGCGCGTCAATCCGAGCCGGGGCAGACACCCAGGTCTGCCCCTACCGTACACGCAATTGAAAACCGATCTAAAAGCGCGCTTGCTTGATCTGCCGCTCATCACACTCCTCGGGGCGGTTCGAGCTAACGTGCCGGTGTACGGCAGCGGCGGTTTCACCTCGTATTCAATGGCGCAGCTTCAGGAGCAGCTCGGCGGGTGGGTGGCCGATGGCATCTCGCGCGTCAAGATGAAGATTGGCCGGCAGCCGGCTTCCGACCTCGACCGGGTGCGCGCCGCACGCGAGGCGATCGGGCCTGGGGCTGAACTCTTCGTTGATGCCAACGGCGCATACACGCGCAAGCAGGCGCTCGCCACCGCCTGTGCCTTCACCGAGTTCGATGTGAGCTGGTTCGAGGAACCGGTCTCCTCCGATGACTTGGACGGCTTGCGGCTGCTCCGCGACCGCGCACCGGCGGGCATGGAGATCGCGGCCGGCGAGTACGGTTACGACCTGTTCTACTTCCGCCGGATGCTCGAGGCGGGCGCGGTGGATGTGCTGCAGGCCGACGCGACTCGGTGATGGCGGGCAAGACAGATGACAACATCGAGGAGTTGGAGGTCCTCACCTACGACGGCTTGCGCTTGCGCGTCGGCCGGACGAGCGAGACGGAACTCGAAGGAATTATCAAAGAGGGTGGCCGGCGCGGCGAGATTTACCGGCAGCTCAAATCCCTGCGTGACCGATATGCTGAGCTGATCCGGCGACGCTATCCTAAAATCCCGCGCCGCGTGTCGGGCTACAACCTGGACCAACTTCTGCCGGAAAACGGATTTCATGTCGCGCGAGCGTTGGTCGGCACGGAAGGCACCTGCGTCACCGTCCTCGAAGCGACTACGCGACTGGTCTACAGTCCTCCGGTGCGCTCGCTCCTGGTCCTCGGTTATCCGGATGTGTTCACGGCCGGCGATCACGTCGGCGAGATCCTGGCTCACCAGCCGATTGGATTGGAAGGACTGGACGACCGCCTCATCGCAGACATGAAGAAGAAGGGTCTGCACCCTGAGGATCTAGTGTTGCTGCCGGAAGGGGGCGGCTGGCTTTTGGTCGAGTTCGGCGGTGAAAGCAAGCAGGAGGCCGACGAGCAGGCACACAAACTGATGGAGGCACTAAAGAAGCAAGGGAGCCCGCCGAGCATGAAGCTCTTCGACGATCCCAAGCAGGAGAAGATGGTCTGGACGATCCGCGAGTCCGGGCTGGGAGCGACCGCCTTCGTGCCCGGCGCGAAGGTGACGTGGGAAGGCTGGGAGGATTCAGCAGTGCCGCCTGAAAAGATCGGCGGCTACTTGCGTGACCTGCGCAAGCTGCTCGACAAATACGATTACGGCTGTGACCTCTACGGCCACTTCGGCCAGGGCTGCATTCATACGCGCATTGACTTCGATGGTCTTTGACACCGGCGATGAAGTGACCGCGGGTTTGCTGGATTTCGCCAAGCAGCATCAACTCGGCGGCAGCCATTTTACGGCCATCGGGGCATTCAGTGATGTCGTGCTCGGCTATTTCGACCTGAAGAACAAGGATTATCAGAAGATTCCCCTCCGCGAGCAGGTCGAGGTCCTCTCCCTCATGGGCGACATTACGCTTGATCAAGGTGGGCCGAAAGTGCATGTCCATGTGGTGGTCGGCAAGTCTGACGGCACTGCCCATGGCGGCCACTTGATCGAGGCCCATGTGCGGCCGACGCTGGAGGTTATCCTGGTTGAATCACCGAGGCACTTGCAGCGTAAAACCGATGGGCAGACGGGCCTCGCTTTGATCGACTTAGAAACCACCCCTTCCTCGCAGGAGGTGACCGAAGCTGTGACTGCCGAGCTTGGGTGAGGGATGCGTCTCGCAGAGTTGGCTTGAAGGCAAGAGGTGTAAGCTATGGATAGCGACCAAGAGCAGATGCCCGGTTGGCCGGGCATCCCGTCGAAATAGGCTTCGAGCGCCAAGAGCAGAGTGGCACGGCAACGGGCGCGGCGAGCCGTGTCTGGTCTGCTTGTTGGCCTTACTTACCCGTGCGTGGTCATTATCTTCGGCGCCGCGGGCGACCTGGCCCGCTGCAAGTTGGTTCCCGCGCTCTACCACCTGGCCTGCGTAGGATGCACCGGAACTCGGTCAGAAGCTGAGAAGTTGGAAGTGCGACATGAAACGATTGAGTCAGCCTGAGGTGGTCGTTGTGACCGGAGCATCAGCAGGATTGGGACGTGCCATCGTGCGGGCCTTTGCGCGCGAAGGAGCCAGCATCGGTTTGCTGGCGCGCGGGCGTGACCGGCTGGAAGAAGCGCGGCGCGAAGTGGAGGCGCTGGGGGGCCGGGCGCTTGTCCTCCCGACCGATGTGGCCGACGCGGGGGCCGTCGAGCGGGCGGCGGGAGCGGTCGAGCAGGAATTCGGCCCGATTGACATTTGGGTCAACAATGCGATGGCCACCATCTTTTCGCCGTGCTCCCAAGTCACGCCGGAGGAGTTCAAGCGCGCCACGGAGGTGACTTACCTCGGCTATGTCTACGGCACGCTGGCGGCGCTCAAGCGGATGAAGCCGCGCGACCGGGGCGTCATCGTCCAGGTGGGGTCGGCTCTGGCCTACCGCTCGATCCCATTGCAATCGGCTTACTGCGGGGCCAAGCACGCGGTGGTCGGCTTCACCGACTCGCTCCGCTCCGAGTTGCTCCACGAGGGCAGCAACGTGCACCTCACGATGGTACACCTGCCCGCCCTGAACACGCCGCAGTTCGAATGGTCGCGCAGCCACATGCCCAGACACCCGCAGCCCGTGCAGCCGATCTTCCAGCCGGAGGTGGCGGCCCGCGCTGTCGTGTGGGCCGCGCGCCAGCGCCGCCGCGAGGTGAGCGTCGGGCTGCCGACTGTCGTCGCCATCGAGGGCCAGAAGGTCGCGCCCGGCTTAGCCGACCGTTATCTCGCCGAGACAGGCTACGAGAGTCAGCAGACCGAAGAGATGGTGCCGCCTGATCGGCCTGACAATCTATTTGCTCCGCTGCCGGGCGACTACGGTGCGCACGGGCGCTTTGACGAGCGCGCGAAAGGGCACAGCGTCCAATTCTGGCTCAACCGTCATCGCTCGCTCGCGGCGCTCGTCGGCGGTGGACTGACCGGCCTGGCCATCGGCGCGTGGACCCGTCGCAGGCCGGGGCATAGACGGAGCGCGAACGGCTGGCTCGATGGCCATCACACGCTCGCGGCCTTTGCCGGAGGCGGGTTGGCCGCCTTAGCCACGTCTGTGTGGAAGCGGCGCAGCATAGCATACGGGGCACGCCGGCCGGAGTCCACTCCGCGTCTTCAGGCCGAGACCTCGACCTTGCCTGTCTTCGCGCAGAACCGCTCGGAGATCGTCTACGCCTGGCGGGGGCCATCGCTGCTCGTCGTAGACAATCAGGGTCGCGGCGGGGGGCAAATCCGCTCAGGCTTCTTCTTTCGCGAAGCGCGCTATCTGCGGGAGCTGCGGCTGGAGATTCAGGGTGAAGCGCCGTTCCCGTGTTCGCTCGCCGAGGTGGCCGCGAACGAGTTGGAGTTCACCTACGTCTACCCGGAGAAGGAAGGCGGCGGCTCCGACCGGGGCGGCTCTCGTCGCGGCATCAGCTACGGCAATTTAGACCTGCGGCTGCGCTACCGCGTGCGCCCTTGCGGACTGCTGTTGAGGTTATGGATCACGAACCATTGGCAGGAGCGCGTCGAGGTGGACGTGGCCTGGGCGCTCGCCGCCGATTTCGCCGATCTGGACGAAATCTACGGCGAGCGACAACAGCAGGCCGAGGTCGAGACGGTCGCGCAGCCCAACGGTGTGCAGTTTCGTTACCACCATCCTGAGATCCCGATGGAGACGCACGTCTTTGCAGAAGGTGGGGCAGAAGGAGGAACCGAGGGTAGGGTCGTCTGGTCGTTCGCCGACGATCGGCTGGCAGCGCACGTCCCTTTGGAGCGGCAGTCAACGGTGGAACTGCGCCTGCGTGTGCTCGCGGTGGACGTGCAAGACCCGCTGGAGGAGGGCGAGGCCGAGCGCCGCGAAGCATGCCTGCGCGAGTGGCAGCGCAGCGTCACGCGCGTCGAGGCGGCGGGCGAAACGCCGCTCGCCGAGATCACCAACCGTGCGATGGGCGAGCTCGGCTCGACGGCGCTGCTCGAAGGCCAGGAGGATGAATGGCTGACACCTGCCGCCGGGCTGCCAGGCTTTCCTAGCTTGTGGGGGCGGGACGCGCTGACCGCCGTCTGGCAGGCCAGCATCTTCGACCGCGGCCAGATGGCCGCAGCCGTTCTGTCGCGCCTCGGACGATTACAGGGCCAGTACGATGATCCCTGGCGTGACGAGCAGCCCGGACGCATCATCCGCGCGGCTCAGCGCGGGCCGCTCGTGCGGTTGGGCAAGACGCCGTTTGGCCGTTACTACGGCGACTTCGCCAGCCCCTTCGATTTCATCTTCGCGTTGGGACAGCTCTACGCCTGGTCGGGCGACAAACAACTGCTCAAGCAGCACTGGAACGCCGCCCGGCGCGTAATGGACTGGGCGCGGGAGTACGGCGACCGGGGCGGCGACGGCTATCTGGAATATCAAACCCAATCCGAGGCCGGCCCCACGCACCAGGGCTGGAAAGACAGCGAGAACGCGCTCGTTGATGCGGATGGGAACCAAGTTGCCCCGCCCATCGCACCGTGCGAGATTCAAGGCTATTACTTCGCTGCCCAGCAGTTCATGGCCGCGCTCGCGCTCGCGCTGGGCGCCCTGGGCGACGCGCGCGACTTCTGGAATTCGGCCCGCGAATTCAAGCGGCGATTCAACCACGACTTCTGGATGGAAGACGAGGGCTGCGTCGCCTTCGGCCTCAATGCGGAGAAACGGCAGATCAAGAGCGTCACCTCCAATGCGGGCCAGTGTTTGACCACCGGCGTGGTGGATGATGACAAACTGCCGCGCCTGGTGCGCCGCCTTTTCCAGCCAGATCTGTTCAGCGGCTGGGGCATTCGCACGCTCTCCTCGGCGCACCCCTCATACAACCCGCTGAGTTATCACCTGGGCAGCGTGTGGGCGGTGGAGAATGGAACCATCCTGTTCGGGCTGCGCCGCTTCGGGTTTGACGCGGAGGCTTTGCGACTCAGCCGCGCCCTCTACGACCTGGCCCTGCTCTGGCGCGGGCATCGCATTCCCGAATGCGTGGGCGGCTACGATCGTGAGGCAGCGTCGCACCCTGGCGCCTTTCCACAAGCCAACGTGCCGCAGAGCTGGAACCTGAGCGTCTTCCCGATCCTGCTCCAAACTCTGCTCGGCCTGCGCGCGGCGGCGCCGTTGGAGTTGTTGGCCGTAGACCCGGTGCTGCCCGCGTGGCTGCCCGACGTGACGGTACGAGGCCTGCGCGTGGGCGGGGCGAGTGTGAGCTTACGCTTCTGGCGCGACCGTAGCGGCGACTCCCACTACGAGGTGTTGAAGAAACAAGGCACGCTGCACATCGTCCGGCAGCCGCCGCTCGACTCGCTGACAGCGGGTTTATGGGACAGGCTGGGGGCATTGATCAAGGCTTGAGGACAGGAAGATGGGTGTTGACCCCCTAAGCCGGGAAAGACGATTTTAAGGTTACTATTAGCGCATCAAGCCAACTGAGGTGATGCGTGATGAAAACTGAACCGCAATGGTGCGATCAAAAATCTTGTTCCAAGTTTGGGAAGATCGGCCATCAGAAGATCAAAATCTATAGCTACGCTGAGCAGCGTTATTACTGCACCGCTTGTCAGCATACTTTTAGCCTTGACAAAGGAACCTTCTTTGAAACCCTGCGCACCGAACGGCCAATGCTTCTGGATGCCGTGGCCATGCTGGTCGAACGCAACAGCCTGCGTGCCATCAGCCGGGTCAAGCATTGCAAACTGGACACTGTGCGCCACTGGTTGGATCTCGCCGGTCAACAAACCGCTGCCGTGAGCCGATATTTCATTCGTGGTTTGCATTTGACGCAAGCTCAGATTGATGAACTATGGACCTTCGTCAAAAAAAACAAGCGCACCTGCAACCAGATGATCCAGGTGACATCGGCGATGCTTGGATCTGGCGGGCCATCGCTTTACCGAGTCATTTGCGTGTCGTCACTCATCTCTCTCACGACCGCAGCGAGGCAGAGGCCACGGCCTTTTTGACCGCATTTAAAGCCCGTACTGATGCTCGCCCGCCCTTGTTCACGAGTGACAAGCTGCCGGCCTATGTCGCCGCACTCATGGCTAACTACTCCAGCCCCGAACCGCCACCTGCCAAACGCGGGCCGGGTCGGCCCCGCCGAGAGCCGCCTCGGGTGTTGGACCCGGAGCTACGCTATGCCCAAGTGGAAAAACATCGCGAGCGGGGGCGTGTCGTCGAAGTCCGGCGGCGGATCATCTTCGGTTCTGGTGAGGTCATCACTGAAATTCTGGGCGGCCAGCACATCAATACCGCCTATGTCGAACGTGACAATCTGACCTCGCGGCAAAGCAATGGTCGTTTGGTGCGTAAGACTTTGTCCTACTCCAAGAAGGACGATTGCTTGCGACGGCACCTCGACCTGGAAGATGCCGTTTTCAATTTTGTCCGACCGCATCACGCCTTGAGAGTTCGCTTAGTCAAACCGGTTTATGGCCGGAAATGGCACCAACGTACTCCTGCAATGGCTGCGGGCCTGACCGATCATATTTGGACCCTGGAAGAACTATTATCTTATCGACTCCCTCCGTCGGAGAGCTAAATTCACGCTTCCCGGCTTAGGGGGGCAACACCCCAAAGGGCCAGGCATCATTTTGGTCTTTCGGCCAATTGACTGGATAGTGCGCGTCACCCTGCGGACGGTCGCCATGGAGGTGCCGCCGCAAGACGTGATCACGCGTGATCACGTGACCGTCTCGGTCAACGCCGTGGTCTACTTTCGCGTGCTCGAACCACGCCTGGCCGTGGTCGAAGTAGAGAAGTACTTGTATGCCACTTCGCAGCTCGCCCAGACCACGCTGCGCAGTGTGCTCGGCGAGGCCGAACTGGATGAGTTGCTCTCGGCGCGGGAGAAGATGAATGCGCGGCTCCGGGAGATCCTCGATCGGCATACCGACCAGTGGGGGATCAAGGTCTCGCTGGTGGAAATCAAGGCGGTCGACCTGCCGCAAGAGATGCGGCGCGCGATGTCGCGGCAGGCCGAGGCGGAGCGCGAAAAACGCGCCAAGATCATCCACGCCGAGGGCGAATATCAGGCAGCCGAAAAGCTCGTCAGCGCGGCCAAGGCCATCGCTGTCGAACCCGTCGCGCTGCAGTTGCGTTACCTGCAGACGCTGACCGAGATCGGGGTGGAGCAAAACACAACGGTAGTCTTCCCGGTCCCGATCCAATTATTTGAAGCGCTGATCGACCGGAAAGAAAAACAAGAACTCTCCGCGACAAGTCGGCCGCGTGAGCCGGTTGGAGTTGCGTAATGGATGAGGGAACATGTCCCCCAGTTCGAAGCCATCTTTGATCTCACGACTGCCACGGTTCTACGCCTCCGCCCAAAAGTTGGTTTCTATTGGCAAAGCAAGTTCTGCGTTCATTTTGCCCTTCGGGCAAGGAGTTTGCGCGAGAACGGTATGCCGACCGGTCGTTGGGCTTGTTCGCTTTACTTATGCTTGAAGGTGAGCCGTTCTCCGTAGGCCCTCTCGGTAAAGACCTCGACCGCTTCGCGCAGACTCATCGCCGGGAAGTCCATCTTCTCGGTCTCAGTCTCGCCGAGTCCCAGCCGGCCGGCCTCCCAGAGGTGTCGCACCGCCTGCGGGTTGAAGCCCAGGAGTTGGGCGCCGACCACATCGGCTGCGAGCGGATCGGTGCTGGCGATGACTAACCCGGTCTCAACCGCGTGCCCGCCTAACGGCCCGGTGCCGATCATCGCCGGGTGACCGACAATGATCGCGAGTTGCGCGGGGAAGCGCTTGGCCATCGCCGCAATGAAAGAATGCATGTCGTCATAGAACCAGTTCTCGTGCTGCTTCGTTGAACGCGGGTGGCCATAATAGTCGGCTGCCGGGTAGGACATCGCGATGTTCTTCAGCGCCAGGGTGACCGTCGCCGTCCGGTGCAGCTTCAGTTGATTGAGCGCGACGAGCGTTTCATACTCCAGCACGCGCGGGTTAACCATCACCGATTGCTGCGGGCCTTTCACGTCGCGAGCCGGCTCATACTTCAAAGCGACCGAGACGAACGGCGGACGATTATGATCGAAGAAGCTCGCCCCTTCCGGCTCCACGACCTCCATCAGGCCCGTGGTGCGAAAGACGTCTTCGGTTTCTGCCGCGCCGGCCCCGCCGCTCACGACCAGCTCCCGCGGGCCGAACTGTTTCATCCGCCGCAGCACCGCGCGGAGCGTATCCGGCTCCCGTCACGCCGTTAGTCTCTTCAGGCGTGGCGTAGGTCTCGTTCGGCTTGACGGCCACGAGCTTGTCGCAAAGGCAATCGCTTTCTCCTGGACCGTCGTGTCGACCTTGACCCGCTTCAACTCCTCCGCTTTGAGTGCCTTGCTCCCGCTAAAGACATCGTTGGCACATTTGACGGATTGGGTTTGGAACTCATATTCGGCATACGGTGCTCTTGATGAAACAGATACAAATCCCAACCGTCCTACACACCGTGAGAGGACATTGCGTTGATATTTGGAAGATAGTTTATTCAAAGCCAGACAATAGTGCACTGGGAATGAGGATGCTGGACACATATGTCGGATTTGAAATTAGCAGCCTCTCCACTATAGCTTGTGGTCTCTGCTCGACAGAGAATTTGGATTCTCGCGCAGGTCTTCCCCAACGTTTCTAAATTCAGGATCCGGTTTCCGGCTGATTGCTGAAGGGCGTATATTAACTGCCCTCAAGCAACCAACTTTAGGAGACCACCGATGCCGACTCAACTTGCGCTGCGCTTTGATGAAGTCCCCCTGAGTTGTAAAGTGCAGGAGCGTTATCACGCTATTGCCCCATGTTTGGCTGAGCAAAGCTCACCAGCCGAGCGTGCCCGCCACCTCAATATTAGACGTTATCAGAAATAAGGTTTTTCAGTCGTTGTGGCTCGGGGTAGTTCCCCGCTTATCGGGGAACGATCCCCAAAAGCCAATATTTATGGGCCT
>Ga0207646_10001007_pt1 | contig 36061 bp, 31 predicted proteins | sample KBSK5502metaG_FD_184343 | JGI IMG/M metagenome (GOLD analysis project Ga0207646, IMG submission 184343) | Corn, switchgrass and miscanthus rhizosphere microbial communities from Kellogg Biological Station, Michigan, USA - KBS K5-50-2 metaG... | ecosystem: Host-associated > Plants > Roots >... | reverse complement strand
CCAGCTCGATCCCGATGCGGCGGTCGTGGATGGGCAGGTCGACGACGTTGCCGTCGGCGTCGAAGAACTGGCCGAGGATGTCGCCGGCCACACCGCGCTCGCGCAGCCCGCGCGCGTCCTCGGCGTTGAGGTACCCCATGTGCACGATGGTCGCGTCGGCCGTCGGCGTGCCCACGCCGACGAGCGCGTACTCCACGTCGCACGCCTGCTTCAGTACCTGCTGGATCGTGGGCTCCTCGCGCAGGGCGGCCGCCAGCGAGGCCGTCGAGGCCATGATCGGGCTGGGGATCACCGTGGCCGAGGTGAGGTCGGACCCGTCGGCCGCGACCTCGCTCTGGGACGAAAGGAAGGTCTGCAGGTAGCTCTCCACCCCGCCGGTCAGCGTGACCATGTGGACCGGCCCGACCGTGCCGAAGTTCGTCGCGGCGATCACCCGCGAGACGGTCTCGCCCCAGCCCACCCCGAGGCTCGCGGCGGGCCGCAGGTGGGTGCTCATGAACTGGGCGCCGCCGAGGCCGATGCGGGCGTTGACGGCGTGATGATCGGCGGGCTCCTTCTCGTGGTCCGGCACGACGAGCGCCTCGGCGAGCCCGAAGGCACGCCGCAGTTCACCGCTCAGCTCGAACGCGTCGAGGTACTCGGTGTTGAGGTTGATCGACACCAGGCCGACCTTCCTGGCCCGGTCGAGCAGGCGCCCCACCGAGGCCCGGGACATCGACAGCCGCCGGGCGATCTCTTCCTGGGTCAGCTCGTCCTTGTAGTAGTACCAGGCCACCCGCAGCAGGAGTTCCTCCGAGCTCCAGCGTTCCGGGTCATCGACACGATGTGACTTCACCGCTCCACCTGGCTTCTCGCGCCCCCTCCGGGCGTGCCCGGGCCCCCCTGGCCTGACAAGGACTTTCCTATATGCTTCTGAGCAAATGTCAAGTCTGTGAGCGTTCGCTCGGGGCCCAGGAGGTGCGGCGCCGTGGGGGATGCGATGGTCGGGGTGGTGGCGAACCCGCTGTCCGGTCGCGACATCCGCCGCCTGGTCACACGCGCCTCCGTCTTCCCCACGGCGGAGAAGGCCAACATGATCCAGCGCATGCTCACCGCGTTCCACGCGGTTGGCGTGCAGCGCGTCCTGCTCGGCACCGACCTCGGCGGCATTTCCGCGGCGGTGTGCCGCGCGATCGGGCGGCGCGGTGGCCCCGGCGCCGGATGGCCGGAGGTCGAGTTCCTCGATGGCCAGCCGATCAGGCAGACCGCGCAGGACACGGTGGACGCCGTCCGGCGGATGGTGGCCGCGGGCGCGCATGTGATCATCTGCCTGGGCGGCGACGGCACCGCGAGGGTCACCGCGTCGGCCGCCGGCGACGTGCCGATGCTGGCGCTGTCGACGGGGACCAACAACGCGTTCCCGGCGGTCAGGGAGGCGACCATCGCCGGCCTTGCGGCCGGCCTGGTTGCCACCGGCGCGGTCCCGGCCGAGGGCGTGGTCACCCGCGCCAAGCTGCTCGAGGTACGGGCCGGTGACCGGGCAGAGACGGCGCTCGTCGACGTCGCCGTGTCCACGCAGCGCCACGTGGGAACCCGCGCGGTATGGGACCCGGCGACGCTGACCCAACTGTTCTGCGCGTTCGCGGAGCCGGACGTGATCGGCCTGTCCAGCATCCTGGGCCAGTTGTCCCCCGTCGCCCGGCACGAACCGCACGGGGTCACCGCCCGCCTCGACACGCAGGCGCCGGTTCAGGTGCTCGCCCCCATCGCACCTGGGCTGGTCATGCCGGTGGGGGTGCGCGGGATCGAACCGATGCGCCCCGGGGCCGTTTACCCGGTCGATGCGCGGGCGGGCATCGTCGCCGTTGATGGCGAGCGTGAGCTCACGTTCGAGCCGGGCGAGCGGCCCACCGTCCGGCTGCGCGGTGACGGGCCGCGGTGCGTGGACGTACCCGCGGTCCTGGCGGCGAGTGCCCGCCTGGGCCTGCTCAGGCGAACGTCACCGGCCCCCGGTCCACCGCCGGTTGCGCGGATCGGCCGTTAGGAGGAACACAATGACAGAAACGGCGGAGCGGAACGCTCTGACCCGGGAGCAACTGCTCAGTGCCTACCGGATGATGCGGGCGATCCGCGAATTCGAAGAGCGCGTGCACACCGAGTTCGCGACCGGCGAGATCCCCGGGTTCGTCCACCTGTACGCGGGCGAGGAGGCTTCGGCCGTCGGCGTGTGCATCAACCTCGACGACCGGGACACCATCGCCAGCACCCATCGCGGCCACGGCCACTGCATCGCCAAGGGCGTCGACGTGGGCGAGATGATGGCCGAGATCTACGGGCGCAGGACCGGAAGCTGCCATGGCAAGGGCGGCTCGATGCACATCGCCGACCTGTCCAAGGGCATGCTCGGTGCCAACGGCATCGTCGGCGGCGGGCCGCCCCTGATCTGCGGGACGGCGCTGGCCGCAAAGATCAGGGGCACCCGCGGCGTCAGCGTCGCGTTCTTCGGGGACGGCGCGAGCAACCAGGGCACGACGCTTGAGGCGATGAACCTGGCCTCGGTGTGGAATCTCCCGGCCATCTTCGTCGCCGAGAACAACGGGTACGCCGAGACCACGTCCAGCACCTGGTCGGTGGCCAGCGACAACATCGCCGACCGCGCTGCCGGGTTCGGCATGCCCGGCGTCATCGTCGACGGGTTCGACTTCTTCGCGGTGCACGAGGCGGCGAGCGAGGCGATCACCCGGGCCCGGGCGGGCGCCGGCCCGACGCTGCTGGAGATGAAGTTCACCCGCTACTTCGGCCACTTCGAGGGCGACCAGCAGACCTACCGGGCCGGTGAGGTCGAGCATGCGCGGGCCGAACTGGACTGCCTGAAGCGCTTCGCCGCCCGGGTGACGCAGACCGGTGAGCTCACCCGGTCCGGCCTCGACGCCATCGACGCCGAGGTCGCGGCCACGATCGACAGGGCCGTCGCGGAGGCGAAGGCCGCCCCGCCGCCGGGCGAGGCGGACCTGCTCACCGACGTCTACGTCCGCTACTGAACGGAAGGCCGGCCATGGCACGCACCATCACCTACCGCGAGGCGATCAACGAGGCGCTGGCCCAGGAAATGGAGCGCGACGAGAGCGTCATCGTCATGGGCGAGGACAACGCGGGGGGCGAGGGATCGCCCGGCGAGATGGACGCCTGGGGCGGTGTGCTCGGCGTGACGAAGGGGCTGTACCACAGGTTCCCGGGCCGGGTGCTCGATACCCCGATCTCCGAATCGGCGTTCGTCGGGGCCGCGATCGGCGCGGCGACCGCCGGGATGCGCCCCGTTGCCGAGCTGATGTTCGTCGACTTCATGGGGGTCTGTTTCGACCAGATCTACAACCAGGCGGCGAAATTCCGGTACATGTTCGGCGGCAAGGCGGTCACGCCGGTCGTGATCCGCACCATGTACGGCGCCGGGCTTCGCGCCGCGGCGCAGCACTCACAATGCCTGTACCCGCTGTTCACGCACATCCCGGGGCTGAAGGTGGTCGTCCCGGCGACACCGTACGACGCGAAGGGCCTGCTTACGCAGGCGATCCGCGACGACGACCCGGTGATCTTCTTCGAGCACAAGGCGCTCTACGACCTCGCCGGGCCGGTGCCGGAGGAGGGCTACGCGCTGCCGTTCGGCGAGGCGAACGTGGTGCGCGAAGGCGACGACGTCACGATCGTCACGCTCGGCCGCATGGTGCACACCTCGCTCGAGGCGGCGCAGCAGCTCGCCGGGGCCGGGGTGCACTGCGAGGTCGTTGACCTGCGCACCACCAGCCCGCTCGACGAGGACACCGTGCTGGAAAGCGTCGAGGCCACCGGCCGCCTCGTCGTGGTGGACGAGGCGAACCCGCGGTGCTCGGTGGCCGCCGACATCTCCGCGCTTGTCGCCAGGAAGGCGTTCGGCGCGCTGCGGGCGCCCATCGAGATGGTGACCGCCCCGCACACGCCGGTGCCGTTCGCGGGCACGCTGGAGGACCGCTACGTGCCCGACGCGCAGCGCGTCGCGAACGCGGTCAAGGCGGTGGCGGAGTGGGCCCGATGACCGGTCCGCGGACCGCTGCCGTGGGACGGGGGACCCCGTGACCGACGACCGGATCGTAGCGGTCACGATGCCGAAGTGGGGGCTGTCCATGCGGGCCGGCAAGATCACCGGCTGGATCGCGGCGGAGGGGGACGAGGTGAGCGCCGGCGACGAGCTGGCGGATATCGAGACGGAGAAGATCGCCGGCACGCTGGAGGCGGCCGGCGCCGGCACCTTGCGGCGGATCATCGCGCGGGCCGGCGAGGACGTGCCGGTCAGCAGCACCATCGCGCTGATCGCTCCGCCCGGGGTCAGCGACGACGACCTGGACGCCGCCGCGGCGCGGGCGCGTGCGCTGATCGACGCCGGCGTGCCCGGCGGGGCGGACGAAGGCACCGCCGCCCGGACGGCCACCGTTGACGGGCGGAGGATCTCCTACGCCGGGACCGGCCAGGACGGCGAGGTGGTGCTGCTCATCCACGGCTACGGCGGGGACCGTAACTCCTGGCTGTTCCTGCAGGAGCCGCTGGCTGCCCGTCACCGCGTGTACGCACTCGACCTGCCCGGGCACGGCACCTCATCGAAGGACGTCGGGGACGGCTCGGTCGGCACGCTGGCCGGCGCCGTGCTCGGCGTGCTCGACGCGATCGGGGCGAAGCGGGCCCATCTGGTCGGTCACTCGCTGGGCGGCGCGATCGCGGTTGCCGCCGCCGTCGCTGGCCCGGGGCGGATCTCGTCGCTGACCCTGATCGCGCCGACCGGCTTCGGCCCGGAGATCGACGCCGGCTACCTGCGCGGTTTCGCCGGTGCGCGGACGCGGCGCGAGCTCAAGCCGGTGGTCGGCCAGCTGTTCGCCGACGAGGGCCTGGTGACCCGGCAGGTGGTCGACGACCTGCTCGCGTACAAGCGGCTGGACGGCGTCGAGGCGGCGCTGCGCACCCTGGTGGGCACGCTCGTGGACGGCGACACGCAGCGCATCGACTCCGCGGCGGCCATCGCTGCGATCGGCGGTGCCGTGCCGGTCACCGTGGTCTGGGGGAGTGCCGACCGGATCATTCCGGCCGCCCACGCGCGGTCCGTGGCCGGCGCGGTCCGCCACCTGATCGACGGAGCCGGGCACATGCCGCACCTGGAGCGCCCGGCGGAGGTCCAGGCCGCGATCGAGGAGACGATCGCCAGGGCACCGTAGAGGGGCCCGGGCCGCACGGCGGTCCCCCCAGCAGACCAGGCGCAGTGCGAACAGGACTGCGGTTGGCCGAGGGATCACCAAAGCATCAGCGGTACCAACCTCATCGAGAGCTTCGATCGTGACGCCCGCGTCACCGCAGCGGGCGCAGTCAGGCTCAGTTCGGCGGCCCACCCGTCGAGGTGCATCCAGATCGGGTCGTCGGCGCGGGGCACGCCTCTGCCGCCGACCATGTCAGCGATGGTCATCGCCGTGATGGCGGCGTGGTTGCGGTTCCGGGTCCCGCCGGTCTTACGGATCGATGTCACACTGGTCAGACACGATCGTCATGGACCAGGCGCAATCGGGGACATTGGCGTCTGTCATGGCCTTGGCGAACTGGTTGTAGCTCGCCTGCTGGACGGGTGTCATGGTCTGGATGGTGCCGTTGACCGCGCATTGTGTCGGGTGCTGGTCGTAGCCAGGGTTGATGACGGAGCAGAACGTGCCGTTGTTGGCGATGCCGACCCAGAACGCCTTGACCGTGTTCGGCGGGTTAGCGTCTGGCGTCGAGTACAGGGTGCTCGCCTCGACCCACAACAGCCCGGGGCCGGGGTGCTTGTCCCAGTTGAAATTGCTCTCGTTCGCCGACCAGTAGAGGGCGCCACCGTCACCGGATGGCTGGTAGACGCACTCGTAGGCGATCAGCGGGCCATTGCTGGTGGCGCCCTGGACGCCAGGGTGACCGAAGCACCCAGCCGGCGGCGTCAGCCGCGGCGTAGGCAGCCGGTTAGCCAGGGCAGCCTTGGCGACAGCAATGTCCTGCGCGGAGCTTCTGCGCGGCACCTGGTTGGCAAACGGCGCGGTGCCCGTGACGGGACGGGTGACCCCGTCGCCGGTGAACTGCCTCTCCTGACCGGCCAGGGGCTTAACCGGCGCGAGCTTGATTGGGTCGCGGCACACCTTGGTCTGGTGGTTGTTCGACCCGGGGGTGAACAGGACCGGCTGACAGCCCGGCGCGGGCTCGCCCGCCTGGCTTGCCACCGCCCCGGACACGCCCAGGGCAACAGCCGCCGTGGCCACCACCACGGCGAGATGCTTCCTCACCATCTTTCCCCTTCTCCTCATGCTCCAGCAGCAGATCGTTACCTGCTGGTTGGGACGCCTGGACGTGCGGCGGCCACCGCCCGATGATCACGGTTTGTGCAGACCCGTGATGACCTTGCGGTGGCCGCTGGCCACAGCGTAGGCCCGGCCGTTGGCTGGGCGTGCTCGATGCGTTGATGCTGCGGATTGGGAGCCGGTTTGGCCGGGTGGAGCCGCGGCGGCGGGCGCGGGCGTTCGTGTTGGGCCTGCTGGCCGGGCTGCCGCGCAAGAACTGCCGGACGATCGCCGAGCACGCCGGTGGTGCGACGCCGGGCGGGATGCAGCACCTGCTGTCGCGGGCGTCGTGGGATGCCGACGGCGTCCGAGATGACCTGCGGGCTCATGTAGAGCATCTCGGTGACCCGCAAGCGGCACTGGTAGTCGATGAGACGGAGGATGTCAAGAAGGGCACCGCCACGCAGGGAGGATCTGATCGGTCCCGCACGGCAAAGACTGACACCTCGCGAGCGCTACAGGAAAGAGCCGGTACTACGCGGTCACGAACGCTCGCAGTGCGCTACCCGCTGTCGGCAAAGTCACACTCATCCGCCGCCGATAGTGCGCTCGCGCAAACCGCAGCTTCGCTCAGCATGCCGGGCAGTCAGAGCCCGGTGGCGCCGTCGTCCTTCCGGGGGCGAACCCCTGATGATGGATGTCCGTCAAAGGATGATGGATGTCCGTCAAAGCGGGCCAAGCCCAGATCCGGGTTCTCGGCGCAGTGCTGGGTGCTCGCTATAGCCGAGGTTGCGCGTCGCTGATCAGTGGCCAGCGCGCCAGGCCCGGGCTAGCCCGTGCCGGCGCAGGTAACCGCCGTACCCGGCCGTCGCGCTGAGCACGACGAACAGTCCCAGCCCGATCTGGATGCCGCGGGTCAGGCCGGGCGGGTAGATGGCCTGGATCAGGTAGTGCGAGATGAACCCGCCACGGTATCCGGTCTGGCCGTCCCGGCGGAGCAGGTAGTTCTGCAGCGCGGTGAGCGGGCATGCGAAGCCGATCAGTTCCACCAGGGCGCCGTAGACCATCGCCGGCAGCTGCACCCAGATGAGCCGTGGCCAGCGCCAGGCCAGGAACGAGCCGCCCACCACGAAAACGATGAACAGGAGGTGGAGGACGAGCACGAGGTCCGCGGCAATCAGGTACCACATCACGCATCGCCGTCCAGGACAGCAGTTCCAGCATAAGTCCAGGCGCTCTCCGGGTGCCTTGCCGCCGAGCACCGCAGGCGTCGGCGCGCTCGGCGTGCGGCGCTCCCCACGACACCACGGGCTGATCCGCGGAATTCACTCTCCGGCCCGGAATATTAACCGGGGTAAAGTCCGTTTATCCGGGGACGCGACCGTACCGTGCAGGAGGAACTCCCATGACCCGGATCGGCATCATCCTCGGTAGCACCCGCCCCAACCGCAACGGCGAGCAGGTCGCCCGGTGGGTCTATGACATCGCCTCGCGCCGTAGCGACACCGAGTTCGAGCTCATCGACCTGCGCGACTACCCGCTGCCCCACCTGGACGAGCCGCTGCCGCCCTCGATGGGCCAGTACCACAACGAGCACACCAAGGCGTGGGCCGACAAGATCGCCTCGTTCGATGGGTTCGTCATGGTCACCCCCGAGTACAACCACGGCACCTCCGGCGTGCTGAAGAACGCCATCGACTACCTGTACGCCGAGTGGAACAACAAGGCGGTCGGGTTCGTCTCTTACGGCGCGGTCGGCGGCGCCCGGGCCGCCGAGCACCTGCGCCTGGTCGCCGCTGAGCTGCAGATGGCCGACGTCCGCCAGCAGGTCGCGCTGTCGCTGCTCACCGAGTTCGAGAACTTCAGCGTGTTCAAGCCCGGCGACTACAACCTGGCCGCGCTGGACACCCTCCTAGACCAGGTCATCGCCTGGAGCACCGCGCTGGCACCGCTGCGCCAGCCAGCCGCCACCACCGCCGCCTGACCCGTCACCACGCCGCGTCACAGCCGGTGCCCGCGCCATCCCGGCAGCAGCACCCCGCGGCGCGTCCCGCACCCTGTCCAGCCGATCCACGCGACCGGGCTGGCACCGTCCGGCCAGCCCGCTATCGGGAATGATTTTCATTAGGAGGTTGTTGCGCCCAGCATGAGCCGCAGCACACTTCGCCCCGTCATCACGCTGAGGTCGACCGCCGGGACCGGCTACACCTACGTGACCAGGAAGAGCCGGAGAAACGATCCCGACCGGCTCGTCATCCGCAAGTACGACCCAGTGATCGGCCACCACATTGAGTTCCGGGAGGAGCGGTAACCATGAAGCAGGGAATCCACCCGGACTACCATCCGGTCGTTTTCCGCGACCGCACGGCGAACTTCGCCTTCCTCACCAGGTCGACCGCGGCCAGCCAGCGAACCATCACCTGGCAGGACGGCAGCACCTATCCTCTCGTCGACGTCGAGATCTCGTCGGCGAGCCACCCGTTCTACACCGGGCAGGCGCGCGTCCTCGACACGGCCGGCCGGGTGGAGCGGTTCCGCCGCCGGTACGGCAACAACGCCAAGGGCGCCTGACGACCTCAGGCACCTGCACCCCGTGGCCGCGTCCTCATCCCCGAATCACACAGCCCGGTAACTCCCGCCGTTCCCGGCCGCGGGCCCGGCCAGCACTACCCGATCGGGCGGATCACCACCACCGGCCAGTTCACCAACTACACCGGCTCTTCGTCGGCACACCGGAGGGGATCGCGGCCGGGCCCGGCGGGGCGCTGTGGTTCACCGACACCCAGTTCAACCACGGCGCTGGTCATCAACGGGACCGAGACCAACTACACCACCACGCCCCTTTCTGCGGGCGACGTCATCAAGCTCTCCACGAATGTGACCACCTCGGGCACCACGGTCCAGGTCACGGACGTGACCACCGGCGTCACCAAGAAGCTCACCGGGGCGGGCGCGAGTGCCAGCGCCGCCTACATCGGCGACAGCTCATGGTCCCCCAGCACCGGAACGCTCCTCGGCGTGCCGAACTTCGGGACACTAACCTTCACGAACTGCCGCATCGACGGCAAGGCCCTCGCAAGCCCTGGCAGGCGGGCGGGCCACCGGGCGGTGGTGAAGGCAGCGGTCAGGGTGGGGTCGGCAGCCGGAGCCCGGCGCGCCCCAGCCGCGTGCCGATGCGCCCACACCGTGCTCGAATCGGCGCCGACCGCCCGCTCGCGCCCCCCTTGGCCTCATCGCACGCAGCCCGCAGGACATCCAGAAATCTCGCGGCGCCTGCGGGTGAAGACGGAGCAGACCGGGAGCCGTGGGGGACCCGGCCGCCTTCCTCGGCATGGGTTACCAGCTCAGCCGGGTCACCGGCCCCAGCCGCGAAAGTGGTTCAACCGGGCCCCTGTCGCCGATGCCCACATCCCGCGGCTCCAGCGTTGCCGCCTCAACGACAACAGTGAGGTAGGACCCAACCAGCGGGAACCGCCGGTTCCGGACAGGAGGCCCACCGCCGCGGTAACTCTCGAAGTGGCCCGTCATGACCACCGCGTACGCCGGCACGGCGCCGGGTTCCCCGGGAATCGTCTCCGGGCCGTACCCCCCGATCACTTCCAGTGCCTTGTTGCGCGTCGTGGCCACCGCGGCAGCCGAAGCAGGGTGTGGGTCCGCGTGCCCCGCTGCCGACCTCGCCGCAACCTCGGTCAGCCGCGGAATCACATCGGCAGGAATCGGCGTCCCGCCTGCAGGGTGTGCTTCGTTCACCGGTCAACACCTATCAAATCCGCCTGACCGCGCGGCCACGGGGCGAACTCCAATCCGTTCGCGCTGCACGGCGTGACCGCCGCAGTGCAACCGCGGACCGACCGCTTCGTGCAGCAGCGACGCGCACCATCCCGGTCTCAGTCTTGGTCTCGTACATTTTCGTACACCGGGGTCGATAAGCGTCCACCCAGCCGGATGATCACCGCGTACGCAAGTCGCCGCTGCTGTCCGCGGGCTCTGCTCAGCTTCCTAGGCAGTTGGTTAGTCAGCGGCAGAGGCTTGGCGTTGCCGGCCAGCAATGCGGTCCACAAGCGACCGGTCCGGGGCCAGGGCATGAGAAGCGCCATTGAATAGGGCATCGGCGATCCGCTGCCCGGCCCTGCCGTCCCACAGGGCGGGGGACCGCGGTGCTGGCGGTGCCTCCAGTACCCGCCGGGCCGCATCGACGATCCGGTCCGGGTCGCGCCCGACCAGCTGGTTGGTGCCCTCGGTGAGGGTGACCGGGCGTTCGGTGTTGTCCCTCAGGGTGAGGCAGGGCACGCCGAGCGCAGTGGTCTCCTCCTGCACGCCGCCTGAGTCGGTCAGCACGAGCGCGGCCGAGGACTGCAGCGCGACGAAGTCGAGGTAACCGGCGGGCGGGATGACGCGCACCCGGCCATTCAGCCTGGCTCCGCGCAGCCGTTCCGCTGCCCTGGGATGAGCGGGTAGCACGAGCGGGCACATGCGCGCGACCTCAGCCAGCGCGGACAGCAGGGCGCCGAGCACCGCGGGGTCGTCCACGTTCGCCGGGCGGTGCAGGGTGACCAGGCCGTACCGGCCGGGCTGGAGGCCGAGCGAGGACAGCGTGCCGCGGGCCGCCGCGCGGTCGCGGTTGGCGAGCAGCGTGTCCACCATCACGTTGCCCACGAGATGGATCTGGTCGTCCCGGTAGCCCTCGGCGCGCAGGTTGGCCACGGCGTCGGCGGATGGGGCGAACAGGTAGTCGCTGACGCGGTCGGTGACCACCCGGTTGACCTCCTCCGGCATGGTCCAGTCCCGGCTGCGCAAACCGGCTTCGACGTGCGCCACCAGCGCACCCGACTTCGCGGCGACGAGCGCGCACGCCAGGGTGGAGTTCACGTCCCCGACCACCACGACCACATCGGGGGCCAGCACGGCGGCCAGCGGCTCAAATGCCGTCATCACCCGGGCGGTCTGGGTGGCCTGCGTGCCCGAGCCGGCCCCGAGGTAGTGGTCGGGGGCGCGGATTCCGAGGTCGGCGAAGAAGACATCGCTCATCGCCGGGTCGTAGTGCTGTCCGGTGTGCACCAGGATGACGTCGGCCCCGCGCCCGTCAAGCGCGTCCATGACCGGCTTGACCTTCATGTAGTTGGGCCGGGCGCCCGCGACGCAGATGACTCGCACGCCCGTCCCTTAGAGGGTCTCGACGCCAGGCCCACGCAGCACGCGGCGGCAGTCGAGGACGTAACGAGCGTGCCGGGTGATCTCGTCCCCGTCGAACGCGTCGTGGTCGGTGAGCAGCACCACCGCGTCGGCGGCGGCCAGTTCCGCCGCGGTGGCATCGACCCGCGTCACCACCTGTCCCACCGCGGCCGTCTCCACGTGCGGGTCGGCGGCGCACACGTCCGCGCCCAGCCGTCTCAGCAGGTGCGCCACCCGGACGGCGGGCGACTCGCGAGCGTCACCGGTGTTGCGCTTGTAGGCCAGGCCGAGCAGCAGCACCCGTGCGCCGTTGACGGTCCGCTGGCGGGAGTTCAGCGCCATGACCAGCCGCCGCACCACGTACTCGGGCATGTGGTTGTTGATGTCGTTGGCCAGCTCGACGAAGCGGAACGTCTGGCCGAGTGACCGCTCCACCCGCCAGGACAAATACGACGGGTCGATAGGCAGGCAATGGCCGCCCACGCCCGGGCCGGGGGTGAACGGCATGTAGCCGAACGGCTTGGTGGAGGCGGCGTCGATCGCCTCCCACACATTGACGCCAAGGTCGTGGGCGAGCATCGCCAACTCGTTCACCAGCGCGATGTTCACATGCCGGAACGTGTTCTCGATCAGCTTGGCGAGCTCGGCCTCCCGCGGGGAGCTCACCGCGACGGTCTTGTCAACCAGCCCGTCGTAGAACAACTGCACGGCCTGAAGCGAGCGCTGGTTGATGCCCGAGACCACCTTGGGCGTGGAGACCAGCGTCCAGGTGGTGTTCCCCGGGTCGATCCGTTCCGGGCTGTAACCGAGGTAGAAGTCGGTGCCCGCGATCAGGCCCGAGCCGTCCTCCAGCCAGGGCTGGACCGTCTCTTGCGTGGTTCCCGGGTAGGAAGTCGACTCGACGATCACGCAGGCGCCCGGGCGCAGGTACCGTGCCAGCGTGCGGGAGGCCGCGCCCACATAGGTGAGGTCGGGCTGGCCTTCCCGCAACGGGGTGGGCACCGTGATGACCGCGACGTCGAAACCCGCGCACGCGCGGGCCTCCGTGGTCGGCCGGAACGCCCCGGACTCTACCGCGCCGGCCACCTCGCTGGCGGGGACGTCCTCGATGTAGGACTCCCCGGCCTCGAGCAGCTTGACCCGGTCGGCATCGGTGTCGTAGCCGGTCACCTTATGGCCGGCGGCCACCGCGCGCATCGCAAGCGGCAGGCCCACATACCCAAGGCCCGCCACCACCACCGTGGTCACGGCACTGGTGTCAAGATGCGCTGGCGGCGGCATCGGCCGCGACGGCAAGGCCGGCAGACCGCCGGATCCTGGTCGTCACGGAACCTCCTGTGGCGTCGCCGTAGACGCGTACTTCCCTGCGAACGCCGCGATGGAATCGTGCCGAATCGCCTGCCATAGCTGGTTGCTGATGCCGCGACTGAGGAATACCTGTGAGCCAACGGTGTGGATGGGTGCCGTCACAAATGTTCCTGCCCGGCTGCTGAGGCCACGTAGCTGTGCTGCCAGCGAGGCGAGCTCGGAATTTGTGAAGTTGCTGTCCACGGTCAGCATGGCGGTGAGCGCGCTAAGTACGTGGAATGTCGTCAGCGGGCTGACGAGCAGGCGAGCGTTGGCGATCTTGCTCAGCGCTGCCCGGATTAGGCTTTGCTGGCGCAGTACGCGGCCCTCCTCGGTGAGGGAAGGCTGCCGTGCATAGGACAGCGCCGCAACCCCGTTGAGGTGGTTGGTCCCAGCGTGGAAGGTATGCCCCAAACTCGTGGTGGTCTCGGGCAGCATCACGTTTATGCCGCCGACGGCGTCGACCACATTTGCCACATGACTGAAGTCGAGCCGGGCATAATGCTGGATTTGCACATGAGTGAGCTGCTCAACGGTGGTGACGAGCAAGGTCGGCCCCCCCAGCGCCAGCGCGCGCTGGATCTGGATGTCGCCGTGGCCGGGTACATTCACGACGGATTCCGGTGGTATGGACACGACCCCGCCGGCCTGACGGTTCGCGTCGATGTGCAGCAGCATGATGAGACCGCTGCCGCCGCTGGATGAGCCGGCGCCGGTGGGGCCGATGCCAGATCCAGTGATCAAGACCGTCATGCTCTGGCTGGCTGCCGCTCCCACCGGCCGGTCCGCCGCGGCGAGCTTGGCGAACGAGACCGGGATACGCCGGATGCTGCTGGCGAGGTGGTTGAGGACCAGGACGCCTCCCACCGCCACTGCGGCCACGAGCGCGAACACCGATGCGAGTGAAATCAGGGCGATTCGCAGGGTGCCGCGCTTTCGCTTTCGCGCGCGCTGACGGTGATCACCGGGCGAGGCAGAATCTGGCAACCGTTGTGAGTGGGCCGAGTCGTGCTCTACAGACGTATCCGACATATGTCCCCCCTTGACCGCTCTCGGTCAGATCCCGCATATCGGTCTTTCACCGGGACAGCGGGCATCCCTATCCGTTCGGCCCAGGGTCTTTTCCCTGTGGCCAGCACCGTGTGGGGGACGCGGCGGTGTTTCCTCCCTTCTCCAACGCAGGGCGCGGTTTCTCCTGCTAGGCCGGACCCTTAGGTTTATTACCCTGTGTCGCCATGTATCACGCAGGGTAATTTACTCCACGCTGCGGCTTTGAACGGGGGTCCGTCGCGCGAGCGCGCCGCACTGGACGGGGGGAATTCGTGAGCGACGAAGCGGCTACCGCCATCGCACCGCACTGGCACCTTCGCGATCTCGCCCGGCGGAGATGGATCAAGGCAGGGGTAGAGGCCGCGTTCGATGTGGGCATGTGGGCCATCTCGCTGCTGGCCGCGGCACGCGTCCTGCGCGACGTTCTCGCCGCGCAGGCCACCGTGGACGACCTGTGGCGGGCAGCGCTGGCCGTCGTCACGTTGACGCCCGGCTGCGGTCTCCTCGCTGGGCTGTACCGGGGCCGCTGCCAGCGTGGCAGCCTGGATGAAGTCGGCCGCGTCGCCCTGGCCGCCACGACCGCAGGTCTCTGCCTTGCCCTGCTGGCTCCCATGCTGGTGTCTGGCCAGCGGCAGCCGCCGCAGACGGTGGTGCTGGCGGGTGCGGGACTTGCCCTGCTGGGCATGCTCGGCGGGCGGTACGTGGCGTTCGCCGTCCGGCTGCGGTCCCGGCCTGCGGCCAGGTTCGCCGTGAAGATCATTGTTTTCGGCGCCGGCGCCGCGGGCGAACAGCTCATTCGCAGGCTGGTCACCCTGCCAGGTGCTGCCTACCGGCCGGTGGCCATCCTCGACGATGATCACGAGAAGCGGCAATTGCGCATTCACGGAGTCCCGGTCGTCGGCAACCGTACCCGCATGGCCGAGGCTGCTGCCAGCACCGGTGCCGAGGTGCTGGTGATCGCGCTGGGCCGGGCCAGTGGGCAGGTGATCCGTGATCTCACCGCGATGGCCGAGGACTGCCGTCTGGTCCCCAAGGTGATTCCGTCCGTTCAGGAACTGCTGTGCGGCACCGCGCAGATCGAGAGCGTGCGCGATCCCAGGATCAGCGACCTGCTGGGCCGGCGGCCCATCAAGACAGATCTCGCCGCGATCACCAGTCACTTCGCGGGTAAGCGTGTGCTTGTCACCGGAGCCGGCGGCTCCATCGGGTCAGAACTCTGCCGGCAGCTGCACAAGCTGGGCCTAGCCCAGCTGATCATGCTGGACCGCGATGAGTCCGCGCTGCATGCGCTGGAGCTAGCGCTATATGGTCATGGCCTGCTGGTCGCGGATGAGATCGTGCTAGCCAGCATCCGCAGTCCTGCCCGGATGCAGCACATTTTCGATCAGTTCCGGCCACATATGGTGTTCCACGCCGCCGCGCTCAAGCACCTGCCGTTGCTGGAGCGTCACCCTGCAGAGGCCCTGAGGACGAACGTCTGGGGAACGCTCGCTGTGCTGGAGGCGGCGATGGCATGCGGCGCAGAGTCGTTTGTGAACATCTCGACCGACAAGGCAGCCAATCCGGTGAGCGTCCTCGGCCATACCAAACGCATCGCTGAACGGATTACCGCCCACATGGCCGCTCGGGCCAGCGGCACTTACCTGAGCGTCCGGTTCGGCAACGTGCTCGGCAGCCGGGGTTCCGTGCTCACCGCCTTGACGGCGCAGATCTCGTCCGGCCGCCCGGTTACCGTGACACATCCCGACGTGAGCCGGTACTTCATGACCGGGGACGAGGCGGTCCAGCTTGTGCTGCAGGCGGCCGTCGTCGGCCGCAGCGGCGAGGTGCTCGTGTTTGACATGGGCGATCCGGTGAAGATCGCCGACCTAGCTCACCGGCTCCTCGCGATGAGCGCAGCGGAGACTGAGATTGTCTATACGAGCCTGCGCCCGGGGGAAAAGCTCATCGAGGAGCTGCTCGCGCACGGCGAGGAGGACACGCGGCCCTGCCACCCGCTGATCACCCAGGTGCCGGTGCCGCCACTCGCTCCCGCGCAGGTCACCGCGCTGGACCCGAACCTGGCCGCCGAAGAACTCCGCGCCGCTCTGGCTCGCTGCTCGGCCAGCCCGTATCTCGTCGCCGGGCGGCCGGCTGACGGCCGGAGCCACGCCGCATCACTGGCCGCGGTCGCCATTATGGGCCCGGCAGGCCCAGCACAGCTTGGCTAGCCGGGTCATGAGCCGGTCAAGCAGCGCGGCGGTGTCGGCGTAGCCTTGCGGTGGGCCGCCGGTCGGGTCGGGCACGTCGTCGGCGAGATCACGGCCAAGCAGCCGGGCTCGCTCCCTTCCCGCATGGACCCGTGCGAGCCACAGGCCAAGTGGCTCGCCGCCGGCCCGCGGACCGATCTCCTCCCCGCGCCGGATGAGCTCCTTCAGCGTGAACGCGCGTGGCCAGGCCTCAGGAACCGTGACCACGGCGTGCCGGACGTGCTCGCGGGCCATGCCGACCACCAGCGTGGCATAAGCAAGATCATCTGCGGTGACGGTGCGGCTGCGATGCGCCGACAGGTCGAACCCGTACGCCGCCATCGCGGATACCGCGTCGGGAAGTGCCGGATAACCCTGGGTGAACAGTCCGGCGGAGCGGACGCGCACCGCCGCACCCAGGGTCCGCAGCTTATTGGTCAGCAGCGCCGCCGCCATAGGCGACCGGCAGACGTTGCCGGTACAGAGCAGGAGAACTCCGAGCTGTTCCGCCTCGGTTTTCCCTTCCAATGTCACCCCCCTGCTAATAGCCCGCACCGGCACCCGCGAGCAGCAATTGTGCAGTGAAAGCACCTATTTATCCGGCATTTCAGGATCGCTGCTCAAGGTGTTTGCCTGTCCGGACCCGGGGAATCCTTGCTGTGGCCAAGACAGAATTCGGCTTGCGGATGAACTAGGGCCGGGCAGAAAACGCCCCTGCCTCAAGGGTATTTCACCCAGGGTGCTGTCCAGGACGGCCTTGCCTGGGGAAATACCAGACGGCTCCTGGCGCATCTTCGGGGAGTCCTCGGACGGTGCCCGGCCGAATGTCACTCGGGGGAGCGCATGACGGAGTTCGAGGCGGAGCCGGCCTTTCGCGCCTACGTAGCCATCCTGCGGCGCCGCCGGTGGTGGATCGCAGCCATCACCGTGCTCGGCCTGGCTGCGAGCCTGGCGTACTCGTTCACGGCGCCCAAGAAGTACTCCGCCACCGCGCAGATCTTGGTTCAGTCGTCAGCTGACGCGAGCACGCCTGGGTCCGCCCAGGTGCCGGTCACGCAGACGGATGTGGAGACCGACCTCACGCTGGTCACCAGTGCGCCGGTAGCCGACAGCGTCGCGCAACAGCTCGGAAGCGTGCCACAGGTGACAGCCTCGGAGGTCGGCCAGACCAACATCATCGCGATCACCGCCACCAGCAGGTCACCGGTGCGGGCGGCCCAGGTCGCCAACGCCTACGCGCATGCTTTCGTCCGCTACCGCCAGGCAACGGCGACCCGGAACATGGCCTCGGCAGAGGTGCAGCTTCGGTCCCAGATCAGGGTGTTGGCACAGCAACTCAGGGCGCTGCCCGGCAAGGCCAGATCATCCGCGCAGGCAGATGCGCTGCTCAGCCAGCAGGCTGTCCTGAAGGAGCAGCTTGCCCAGATGCAGGTCAGCGGTGCGGTGGACGTCGGTGGCGTGGAACTGGTGACACCGGCTCAGCCGCCCGCCTCACCCAGTTCCCCGCGGCCCGGCCGCAACGCGCTGCTCGGCGCGGCCTCCGGGTTGCTGATCGGGCTGGCTGCCGCCTTCGCCCGCGACAGTCTTGATGACCGGCTGTCGTCCAAGGAAGCGGCCGAGCAGGCCGCGAGCGCCCCGGTACTGGCCATGGTGCCGATGGTGACGTCCTGGCGCAGGCGCCAGAAGGCAGTCGTGGTCGCGGCCACCGAACCAGCGTCACCGGCTGCGGAGTCCTACCGGTCGTTGCGGACCTCTCTCCAGTTCGCCCGGCAAGAACGGCAATTGCGCAGCCTGGTGATCACCAGCCCAGGCGCCAGTGAGGGCAAGACATCCACGCTGGCCAATCTCGCGGTGATGTTCTCCCAGATGGGGGAGCGGGTGCTGATGGTGTCCTGCGACCTGCGGCGGCCCCGCTTGGGCCAGTTCTTCGGCCTCGACGAGAGATCCGGGCTGACCAGCGTGCTCTTGGGCCAGTGCTCCCTGGAAGAGGCCATCCAGCCCGTCACCGGTCACGACCGGATGTGGGCGCTGCCGGCGGGACAGGTCCCTGCCAACCCAGCCGAACTGCTGAACGGTCACCGCGCCCGGCAGATCTTCGCCGCCCTGCCGCAGCAATACGACCTCGTCCTCATCGACAGCCCGCCGGTGCTTCCGGTTACCGACGCGGTTGTGCTGGCCCAGCAGGCGGACGCAACGCTGATGGTGGTCGCCGCTGGCCAGACCAGGCGGGCGGACCTCCGGCGGGCGGCGGAAAGATTGGACCAGGTGAGCGTCGCGATGCTGGGCACGGTGCTGAACGAGGTGACCAAGGAGACCGGCTACGGCTACGGGTATGAGTACGGCTACAGCCAGGCCTACAGACCATACGTGCCCACGACCGCCAACGGGAACGGGGCGGCCCAACCGAACAGCGGGGGCACGGTGCCGGACGTGAACGCGCGCTGATCGGCGGCCGGGTTGTGTCGGGTGACTTTACGGCCGTGCTGGCCACGGCGGTGTGCGGTGCAGTCGTGGCCGTCGCTGAACCGGTGGCGATTCCGCTGCTCCGCCGGGCGGCGGTCATGGACGTGCCCGGGCACCGGTCCTCGCACACGGTGCCGACCCCACGCGGTGGTGGGCTCCCGGTCGCCGCTGGGCTGGTGGTGGCGGCGATCCTGCTGGGCGGCGTGATGGCGACCGCGTTCGGGGTCACCGTTGCCGCTTTCGGCGCGCTCGGGCTGGCCGAGGACCTCACGGGCCTGTCCGCGGGCCGGCGGCTGGCATTGCAGGCAGTGGGAAGCGCCCTGGTCGGCCTGGTGCTGGTGAGCACCGTGCCGGTGTCCGCGCCGGCCGTGGCCGGGCTCGCTCTGCTCACAGCCGTGTGGATCACCGGTTTCGTGAACGCGTTCAACTTCATGGATGGCGTGAACGGCATCTCGGGGGCCCATGCGCTGGTCGGCGGGGCCGCGTATGGGCTGCTGGGCTGGTGGCGGGCTGACGCCTTCCTGCTCCCGGCCGGCGCCGCCCTGGCCGTCGGTGCGCTGGCCTTCTTGCCATGGAACGCCGGCCGCGCCCGGGTCTTCCTCGGCGACGCGGGCAGTTACGCGCTCGGCGCTGGGCTGGCGGTGCTCGCGGCATACGCGGTCATCCAGGGCATCCCCGCCGAGGCCGCGCTGTGCCCGCTCGCCCTGTACGTGGCCGACACTGGATGGACGTTGCAGCGGCGCATCCGCGCGGGCGAACGCTGGCTCGAGCCGCACCGCACCCATACCTATCAGCGGCTGTGCGACGTGGGGTGGTCACACCAGCGGGTCACCACGGTGACGGCCGGGCTGACCGTGCTGCTCAGCCTGCTGGGCGCGGCCAGCCTAACCGGCTCCCTCACGCTGCGCGCCCTGGGTGATCTGGGAGCGGCAGCGGTGCTGATCGCCTACCTCCGGTCACCGGCGGTGCTGCTGCGCAGGACCGCGGCGCGGGAGAAGGCGCAATAGCGTGCGCATTCTCCTGGTCACCCACTACTTCCCGCCCGAGGTCGGGGCGCCTCAGGCACGGCTGTCAGGCTTCGCGGCCACCTGGGCGGCCGACGGCGACAACGTGACGGTGCTGACCGGCATGCCCAACCACCCAACCGGAGTGGTGCCGCCCGAGTACCGGCGGGCGATCCGGCGCACGGAACACGTGGACGGCTATCGCATCGTGCGCACCTGGCTGTACGCCACCCCGAACGAGGGCATCCTGCGGAAGACGATCGGCCACCTGAGCTTCACGGTCAGCAGCGTCATGCTGGGCGCCCGTGCCAGCGGCCCCGCGGACGTGGTGATCGTCTCGTCCCCCACCTTCTTCGCCATCGGCGCCGGGTGGCTGCTCGCCCGGGTCAAGCGGGCCCGGCTGGTGGTGGAAATCCGCGACCTATGGCCGGCCATCTTCACCGAACTGGGAGTCCTGACCAGCCGCCCGCTGATCGGACTGCTGGAACGGCTGGAGCTTGCCGCATACCACGCCGCCGACGCCGTGGTCGTGGTCAGCGACGGGTTTCGCGCCAACCTCATCAAGCGTGGCGTGCCAGCCGCCAAGGTACACACGATCCGCAACGGGGTCCGGCTGGATGGCTTTGATCCCGCGGCGCCCGCCAACCCGCAGGTCCGCGCCCGCTTCGGGGCCCGCAGCGCCGACTGCCTGGTGCTGTACCTCGGGACTCACGGGATTTCACAGGGACTCACCTGCGTGGCGGAAGCCGCCCACCGTCTGGCCGAAGAGCCGGTCCACTTCGCATTTGTCGGCGAGGGAGCCGACAAGCCCCGGCTGGCCCGCCGGGTCAGCGACCTCGGGCTCAGCAACGTGACGCTGCTGCCGGGGGTGCCGCACGCCGACGTGCCGGACCTGCTGGCAGCCGCCGACGTCTGCCTGGTCCCGCTGCGGGACCTGCCGTTGTTCGCGACCTTCATCCCGTCGAAGATGTTCGAATACCTCGCGGCCGGCAAGGCCGTAGTGGGAGCTGTCACGGGTGAGGCGGCGCAGATTCTCCGCGAAGCCGGCGCCTGCGTGGTGCCGCCCGAAGCCAGCACCGCGCTGGCCGATGCCCTCCGTCTCCTGGCAGCGGACGCGCAGCGCCGGAGCGCCATGGGAGAGCGGGGCCGCCGGTACGTCGAACTGTACTTCGACCAGGTTCTCCTCGCCCGGCAGTACCGCAAGATCCTGGAAGCTTCCGGCAGCCGGCGATGAGGCTCCTGGTCATCGGCGGCAGCGGCTTCGTCGGCCGGTACGTGCTGCGTGAGGCAGCCCGGCTCGGCCACCAGGCCGTGGCCCTGGCACGCAGCCCGTCCGCCGCGCAAGCAGTGGCCGACTGCGGGGCGGTGCCGCTCGCCGGCGACCTAGACCATCGCCGCAGCCTGGATACGGCGTTCATCGCCTCCGGCTGTGACACGCTGATCAGCCTCGCCTCGCTCGGATTCGGGCACGGCCCGGCCATCGTCGCAGCCGCCGAAGAGGCCGGGATCGGCCGCGGCGTGTTCGTCTCCACCACGGCGGTCACCACCACACTCGACCCGCCCACCAAGCAGATCCGGCTCGCCGCCGAGCGCCAGATCCAGATGTCCGGCCTGGCGTGGACCATCCTGCGCCCGACCATGATCTACGGCGCGGCCGGTGACCGTAACCTGTCCCGGCTGCTGACGCTGCTCGCGCGGGTACCCGTGCTGCCAGTCCCTGGTGGCGGGCGGTGCCTCCACCAGCCGGTGCACGTCGCCGATGCCGCGGCCGCCGTCCTGGCCGCCGCGCAGCGCCCGGGGGCAGCGGGCCACATTTACAACGTGGCGGGCCCGGAACCCCTGTCGTTCGCCGACCTGCTGCGGGCGTGCGCCAATGCGGCCGCAAGCCCCACCCGGTTCGTGCCAGCACCCCTGGCACCGCTGATCGCCGCGGCGCGGATCCATGAGCGGCTCAGCCGCCGCCCCCAGTTCACGGCCGAGCAGTTGCAGCGGCTGGGCGAGAACAAGGCCTTCCCGATCGCCGACACGATCCGCGATCTCGGCTATTCCCCCCGCCCGTTCCCCGACGGCATCCAGGCGGAGGCCCGTGCCCTGGGACTGGCGACATGAGCAGAACGGCTGCCGCCTCGCTGGTCTCGACCGCGCTGCACGTGCGCCCACAGCAAATCATGCACCGGGCCCGGTTGCGTGGCCAGCAGGCCCTCGTACGCCGGTGGCCCGGCGTGGCACGTCGCCTCTTCCGCGGGCCGGACCCAGCGTCCGCGGTCGGCTGGCCGCCTCTATTCCGCCCAGTGGACGCGCGGACGCCGGGGCACTGGCCGGGCTTGCCGGAATTGGAAGCCGGGAAGATCCGGCTCCTTGGCATGCCCGCCGACCTGCGCGACCCCCCCGACTGGGGTCAGCGCGACGCCCCGCTGCTGTGGCGGTTTCACCTGCACTACTGGGACTGGGCATGGGGGCTGGCCGCCGCGGCGGACCGTACCCGCGCCAGGGCGCTCTTCGCCCGGCTGTGGCGGTCCTGGCACGCACACACCGAATGGGGCCGCGGCGACGCATGGCTGCCTTACCCGGCCGCGTTGCGAGCCTGGTCGTGGTGCGGACTGCACGCCGCGCTGGTGGCCGGCGGCGACTTCGAGCCATCCTTCGCCGCCGAACTCGCGGCGCACGCCGGGTTCCTTCGCCGACACCTCGAAACCGACGTGGGCGGCAACCACCTCATCAAAGACCTGAAGGCACTCGCCGGCCTGGCGGTGTTCTTCGGTGATGACCGCCTGCTGCGGTTCGCGCTGCGGCGGCTGGCCCGGCAGATCGGTGTGCAGGTGCTGCCCGACGGCGGCCACTATGAGCGGGCACCCGCGTACCACTGCCAGGTGCTTGCCGACCTCCTCGACCTCGCTGCCCTGCTCCAGGCCAGCGCCCACCCAGTGCCGCCGGAACTGATAGCGGCCATAGACCGGATGCGGGACTGGCTGGGCGCGGTGGTCGGCCCGGATGGCCAGGTCCCGTTGCTCAACGACGGCTACCCCGTCAGCACCGAACTGCTCGCCGCGCTGCGCCCGTCCCCGCCGCCGGCCGGGCACTTGGGGGTGCTGCCCGAGACCGGGCTGGTCCGTGCGGCCGCTGCCGGGTGGCACCTGCTCGCCGACGTAGGTGCTCCCTGCCCGGCGGGGCTGCCCGCCCACGCCCACGCCGACAGCCTTGGCTGCCTGCTCTATGTGGACGGGGCACCGCTGCTCGTCGACACCGCGACCTCGACCTACGCGCCCGGCGCCGCGCGCGACTATGAGCGGTCGACCGCGGCCCACAACACCGCCGAGATCGATTCCGCCGACTCCACCACGGTGTGGGGCGCCTTCCGGGCGGGCCGGCGAGCCCGGGTCGCCGGGGTCAGCGTCGCCGCAGACGCCTCCGGGATCAGCGCCGAAGCGGCCCACGATGGCTACCGGCGGCTACCGGGCCGGCCGGTGCACCACCGCCGCTGGCGCCTGGCCAGGGCCGGACTCCAGGTGGACGATCTGATCACCGGCCGGGGCAGGCACGCGGTTGCGGTGCGCTGGCACCTGGCACCCGGGTGCACGGTGCTGCTCAGCGGCGGCACGGCCACGATCATCGCCGCGTCGGGCATGGTCCAGATGAGCGTCCGGGCTACAGCGCCACTGGAGCTGACGGCCGAAACCCGGCCGGTCGCGGCGGGGTTCGGCGTCACCACCCCGGCATCCGTCCTGGTGTGCCGCGCCGACGCGGTGCTGCCGCTGACCGTCACCACGGCCTGGAGCCGCCCCGGCGGCGCGGGCACTCACCGCGAACCCGGGCGCCAGCTTGCGGGGGTGACGGCGTGAAGCAGGTAGTGCAGCCCACCGGGGGCGGCCCCGTACAGGTTCTAGACGTGCCACGCCCGGTGGCCGGCCCGGCCGACGTCCTCGTGCGAACGGTGGCGTCGGTGATCTCACCTGGTACCGAACGGGCGGTGACCGCACTGGCCCGGGCCGGCCTGCTGGCCAAGGCGCGGGCCCGGCCGGACCTGGCCCGCCAGGTCGCGCGGAAGGCACGCACCGATGGCCTGGCAGCCACCGCCAGGGCCGTCCGGGAACGGCTGGCCGGCGACGTGCCGCTCGGGTACTCAGCGGCCGGCCTGGTCGTTGAGGTGGGCCCGGCGGTCACCGGCATCCGGGCCGGGCAGCTTGCGGCCACCGGCGGCGCGGGTCAGGCCTGCCACGCCGAGTTCCAGGCGGTGCCCGGCCTGCTGTGCACGCCGGTCCCGGAGGGCGTGCCGGCACAAGATGCCGCGTTCGCCACCATCGCAAGTATCCCGCTGCACGCGCTGCGCCTGGCCGGCGCCGGTCCGGGGTCCAAGGTCGTGGTGATCGGCCTCGGCTTGATCGGCCAGCTAGCCGCCCGGCTGGCGATGGCCTCCGGCTGCGAGGTGGCCGGGATCGACCCCGTGCCGTTCGTGCGCGAGATGGCAGCGGGCGCGCGCGTCTTTGCCCTGGACGAACGCGAGGAGGAAACCACCGACCGGGTGCTGGCCTGGTCGCGGGGGCGGGGCGCGGACGCGGTGCTCGTGTGCGCGGCCACCAGCTCAGCCGCTCCGGCGTTGCGCGCGCCAGCCCTGTGCCGGGACCGGGCGAAGATCGTGGTGGTCGGCGACGTCGGCCTGGATCTGCCCAGAGCGCCCTTCTACGACAAGGAGCTCTCGCTGCTGTTCGCCCGGTCATACGGCCCTGGCCGTTACGAACCGTCCTATGAGAAATGGGGAGTGGACTACCCGCCAGGGCAGGTGCGCTGGACGGAGGGCCGGAACGCCGAAGCGGTCCTGGACCTGCTGGCCGCTGGCCGTCTGCAGGTGTCCGACCTGGTCACCCATGCCTTCGGGATCGGCGACGCCGCGGCGGCCTACCGGCTGCTTGAGCTGCGGAGGGAACCGTGCCTGGCGATCCGGCTCAGCTATCCCGCCGCGCCCGGGGCCGGCCAGCCGATCCAGGTGCGGCCACGCGCCGCCACCTGGTCGCCGGGGATCGGGCTGATCGGCGCGGGTGCCTTCGCCACCGGAACGCTGCTGCCCGCGCTGCGCGCGGCCGGGTTTGACCGGTTCGTCGCGGTCGCCACGGCCAGCGGCGTCTCGGCCCGGCGCGCCGCCGAACGGCACGGATTTGAGCAGGCGGTCTCCGGGCCCGGTGCCGTCATCGCCGACCCGGACGTGAACGTGATCGTGATCGCGACTCCCCACGATCTCCACCAAGAGCTCACCACCGAGGCGCTGGCCGCGGGGCGGCACGTGTGGTGTGAAAAGCCGCCCGCGCTGGCGCTTGCGGGGATCGACGAGATCGAGAAGGCATGGCTGAATTCGGGCTGTCAGCTCACCCTCGGCTTCAACCGGCGCTGGTCGCCCGCTGTGCAGGCCGCCCGGGGTCTCCTGGCTGGCGTTCCCGGTCCGAAACTGCTCGTGTACCGGGTCGCCGCCGGCCCGGTGCCCGCCGGGCACTGGTATACCGACCGCCGGCAGGGCGGCCGTGTGCTCGGCGAGGTGTGCCACTTCGTCGACGCGGCGCAGGCGCTCATCGGCACAGAGATCGAGGAGGCGGCCGCGGTCACGGCCGGCGGCCCGCACGACGGCGAGTGCGCCGCGCTCAGCCTGCGGTTCGCGTGCGGGTCGCTGGCGACCATCGCCTACGGCAGCGCCGAGCCGGTAGCCGGCAAGGAGTGGGTCGAGGTCAGCGCGGGCCCGCACCGGGTCACCATCGCGGACTTCCGCGAAACGCGCGCCGACGGGAAACTGCTCTGGCGTGGCCGCCAGGACAAGGGCCACCGGGCGCACGCGGCCGCCTTCCGGCAAGCGGTGCGCGGCGGGAATCCGATGCCGACCCTGGCGATGCTGGCCACGATGCGCGGCACACTCCAGGCGGCGCAGGGGGCCGGTGGCCGTGACTGATCTGGTCCAGCGGCTGTTCGACGCCAAGGCAGCGACCTGGCAGGACAAGTACGCCCCGGGCGGCCCGCTGACCGGCCGGCTAGCAGCCTTGGCCGAGGTGGTCTTGCGTTACGCACCGCCGGGTGCGCAGATGCTCGACCTGGGGTGCGGCACCGGAGACCTCGCGGGCCACCTGGCCCGCGCCGGGGTGCGCACGGTGGGCTGTGACATCTCCCGCCCGATGCTGGCGGGCGCTGCCCGCCAGGACACGCCCGCCGGCTGGGTGCAGCTCAGTCCCGGCTGGCGTCACCTGCCGTTCGCCGCCGCCGCCTTCGACGCGGTCGTCGCCTCCAGCGTGCTGGAGTACACCCCCGATCCGGTGGCTGTGCTGAGCGAATGCGCGCGGGTGCTGCGCCCAGGGGGAGTGGCCGTGTGCACGGTGCCCGACCTGCGCCACCCGGCCCGCTGGCTGGAGTGGCTGGCCGGGACCGCTGGGCGGGGGACGGCGGGCCACGCCCTCGGCCGGCGCTGGCCCCGCTGGGCGGCGTACCGGACGTACCTGTGCGCCTCCCGGCAGCGGTACCGGGCCCGGTGGTGGCTGGCCGTGGCGCGGCGCGCGGGGCTGGACCCGGCGCCTTCGCACCGTGCCGCGCTGGTTTCCAGCGGTGGCAGGTGCCGGGCACTCCGGGTGCTGGTGCTGGCCCGCCCGGGCGGCACCGGAGGCCCGGCGTGAGCGCGGTGGCAATCGTGGACGCCGCGGGGGCGCAGATGGGCGGTGCGGCCCGCTACCTGGACGAGCTTCGCCAGTACCTGCGCCGGACCGGCCGGGAGGACGTGACGGTCATCGGCTCGCGCCGGCGTCTTGACCCTCGCTGGGTGGCGCGCCGCGAACTGGCCGGGCGGGCCAGCGGGCCCGGCGGCCGCCGCATCGCCCTGAACAACGTTGGGTTTCTCATGCCGGGCTCCCAGCGGTGGACGCTGCTGCGCAACGCACTGCATTTCCTCGCCGATGGCGAGGAACCCGAGCTTGACCCGCCGCTGCGGGCCGCCATCAGGCGCGACGCGGCGGTGGTGCGCTACGCGGCCCGCCGGTCGGACGTGCTGGTCACCCCGTCGGCCGGCATGGCCGAGCGGGTAGCGCGGGCCCTGCCGGCGCTGCGGGACCGGCTGGTGGTGCGCCCGCACCCGGTTTCGCCGGGCACGGTGCCCCGGTTGCCCCGGGAGCCCGCCATCTTGTGCCCGGTGCTATTCGCGCCCTACAAGCAGATGCCCGCCCATCTCGCCAGTCTGCTCGCCGCGCTGGACGCCTACGGGGATCCGTCCCTGCGGCTCCGCGTGACCGCGGGGGAAGGGGAGCTTCCGGACGCGGTGGCCCGGCATCCCCGGATGGAGCCTCTCGGCCGCCTCGGCCACGCCGAGCTGCGGCGATGGCAGGCGCGCAGCCGGGCATTCTACTTCCCGAGCGGGCTGGAATCATTTGGCTACCCGCTTGCCGAGGGACGCGCCAGCGGCCGGCCGGTCATCGCCGCGGACACGGCGCACAACCGCGAGATCGCTGGCCCCGCCCTCTGTGGGTTCACGCCGGGGGACGGCAGGTCGCTGCTCGGCGCGCTGGAACGTGCCCTCACCGCCTCGATCGCGCCCGACCCGGTGCCGTTCGATCCGGGAGCGTATTTCGGCTGGCTGCTGGGGCCCCGGCCATGACCCGGCTCGGTTTGCGCCCCTACCGGCCGGCTGACGGCCCGCCAGCGGGCAGCGTCCCGGTCAGCGTCGTGGTGCTCACTCTGAACGAGGAACCCAACATCCGCCGCTGCCTGGCCTCGGCCGGCTGGGCCGAGCAGGTGGTGGTGGTGGACTCCGGCTCCACCGACGCCACCGTCCGGCTCGCCGGAGCGGCGGGCGCCGACGTCGTCGAGCAGCCATGGCTGGGGTTCGCGGCCCAGCGTGAGTTCGCGCTGCGGCTGCCGCTGCTGCGGCACGACTGGGTGTATTTCCTCGACGCCGACGAATGGGTGTCCCCGCAGCTTGCCGCCGAGATCGCGGAACGGCTGCGGGCGCCGGAGTGCGCCGCTTTCGCCCACCGTCTGCGGCTGGTGTTCCAGGGCACCTGGATCCGGCACTGCGGCTGGTACCGCGGGTCGTGGGTGGTCCGGCTGGTGGACCGACGGCACGCGAAGTTTGATGGCGGCATCCTCGGCGAGCGAGCCTGCGTGGACGGTCCGGTTCTCCGGCTGCGAAACGACCTCGTGGACCAGGACCTCAAGGGGCTCGCGGCCTGGCTCCACAAGCACGTGCGGTACGCGGAGCTGGAGGCGCAGCGCCGCGGCGGCCTGGCCCCCCTGTCCCAGCGGCTGCGCGGGCTGCGGGATACCAGCGGCAACAGCCGGCCGCTGACGCGCACCCTACTGAAGGACGTCGTCTACCCGTCCGTGCCCGCCAAGCCCGCCGCGATCTTCGTCTACATGTACCTGATACGGCTCGGCCTGCTCGACGGGCCGGCCGGGCTGCGGTTCTGCTTCTACCACGCCTGGTTCCAGGCGAGCGTGGCTGCCCTCCAGGCCGAGAACACCAGGGCGCGGTGGAAGGCCGCCACGGCCTCGCCGGGCCGCACCGGCCCAGGTCACTCCCGGGCGCGGCCGCGACCGCGGCTGGGAGTGCTGGCGACTCACCCGATCCAGTACCAGGCGCCGCTGTACCAGGCCCTGTCCCGCCGGGCCGTGGTCGATCTCGACGTCGCCTTCCTCAGCCGCGCCGGTGCCCTGCCGTACCTCGACGCCGGGTTCGGTGCGCGGGTGGCCTGGGATATCGACCTGCTGAGCGGATACCGCTGGACCATCCTTGATCACCGCTGCCCGCGCGCCCTGGCCAGATGGCCGTTCCGGCTGGCCGGATGGCTCTGCGGGCACGACGCCGTGGTGCTGCACGGTCACGCCGATCCAAGGATGCTTCTTGCAGCCGCCGAATGCCGGGTGCTCGGGGTGCCATACCTGTTGCGCGGCGACTCGTGGGCACGGCCGCGAGCCACCGGCTGGCGCCGGCTCGCCCGCCACGTCCTCGCCGCGGTCATGGTCCGTGGCGCCGCGGGCGCACTGCCCATTGGCCGCCTCAACTCCGGCTTCTATCAGCGGTATGGCCCTGTCCCCGAGTTCCCCGCCCCTTACAGCGTTGACAACGACCGGTTCCGCAGGCTCGCCGATACGGCACGAGCCAGCCGGGCCAGCCGGCTTGCCTCGCTCGGCCTGAATCCAGAGCGGCCGGTTGTCATTTACTGCGGGAAGCTCACCCCCGGAAAGCGGCCGCTCGATGCGGTACAGGCGATCGGGCTCTGCGAGGGGGAGCTCAGCCTGCTAGTGCTCGGGGACGGCCCGCTCCGCGCGGAGATCGACGCGCTGCACGCGCGGCTGCCCGTTCGCTGTGTTGGTTTTGTCAACCAAGCCGACCTGCCCGCCTGGTACGCGTGCGGCGACGTGCTTGTCCTGCCCAGCGAAGTCGAGCAGTGGGGGCTCGTTGTCAACGAAGGCATGGCGTGCGGGCTGGTCCCCGTGGTCAGTGACGCGGTCGGCTGCGCGGGGGATCTAGTGACAGGCGTGGGGGAGGTCTTTGCCCTCGGTGACGTCAACTCCCTGGCGCGCGCCCTGGTCCGGGCCTCATGCGACGCCCCGGGGCGGCGCGAGCAGATTCGGAGGAGACTTGACCGGTTCACGATCGCCGAGACGGCCGGCGGATTCGAGCAAGCCGCGCTGGCCACGCGCCGTGCCCGCCGCTAGCCGCCCGGGGGCACAACAACCCGGGCGGTGGGGACCGCCGGGCACACGGCGGACAGGAACCGCGCACGTGGCCGGCGCGACCGTTGGCGACCGCCGTCACGGGCGAGGATACGGTCTGCTGCTGCTGCTCTACGTGGTCATCCTGTCGGATGACGCGATACGGAAACTGGCCGCCTTTCCTGCCGCCGCTACGGGCCTGGTGTACGTCCTCACCGGCGTGCTGTACGTCGTTGCGCTGCCTGGCTTGATGCTCAGGTCACGGCCGGCGCCAAGGTCTCTTCCATGGTGGCTGGCCATGCTCTCCCTCTGGTGCGCCGCGGAGGCAGCGGCCGACCACATCCCGGTCGCGATGGCGTTGCTCGGCTGGGCCTCCTACGTGTACTTCGTCCCGCTGTTCTACGTCGGCGCGGAGCTGATGGCCGACGATCGGCGGGCCGCCAGCGCGCTGCGGATCGCCGCCATAGCGGGTGGCGTGATTGGGGCGGGGGCGGTTGCCAGCGCGCTGCTCGGCCAGTCAGCGCCGGCGCTGCTGCAGCCCATTGTGCCCAGCGCCGGGATCCACACCTTCAGCACGCAGAACGTCTATCTCGCTCCGTCGATCTTCGCGACGTCGGAAGAGGCGTCTGAGCACCTCCTGATCGCCCTGTTCGCGCTGGTCGCCCTGGCACGGCTCCCCGCCAGAGGGCTGGGGCGTGCCGCCTCGGCCGTGCTGGCCGGGCTCATAATCGCCGGGTTGCTTGCCGCCGCACGGCGCGCGGACCTGTACGTGGCGGGCGCCGGGATCGCGGGCCTGGCGCTGCTCGGCGTCGCTGCTCGCCCGCGCGCGGGGCACCCCAGGACTGTCCGGGCCGCCGGGAAACTTGGCCGGCTGTGGCCCGCGCTTGCCATCGCCGCACTCGGGTCAGCCGCGGCTTTTCTCGTTGCCGGTGGCGGCAAGCTTGTGCCCTTCCTGACTTCGGGGCAGGGCGGTGGTGACGCCCTCGCGCTCATGTTCTCCCCCGCCCACCCGGCCGCGCTGGCCGGCCAGGGACCGGGCACCTCAACGCAGGGCGCCAGCGTGGTGGGGGCGATACCCGTCACCGGTGTGGGCACCCAGGGCCGCTATGCCGGGTACACAATGGGCGGCCGGTTCTTCCTCACCGCCGAGGGCGGCCTGACCAAGACCTGGCTGGAACTCGGCATCGTCGGAGTTGTCCTTTACGCGGGGGTCGTCTTCTCGGTCCTCAGCCCCGTGGTGCACCGCCTTGGCCGGCTGGATCTCACCGGCCGGGCCCTCACCGTGCTCACGTTTGCGCTGGGGGTGGTGTTCCTCAAGGGGCATCAATCGCTCGATAACCCGCTGATGCAGCCCCTGTTCTGGATTGCTGCCGGCGGGGCCTGGGGGCGGATGCGGTCACGCCCGCCAGCGGCCCGGCCACCGGCAACGGCGATGCCCGATGCGGTTGGCTCTCTCACCGCATCCGGCCGGCCGCCGCCCGCCCATGCGCCGGGCCTCTGACGGCGTGTACGGGACGGCGGCCCCGGCCGGCCGGATCCGCACGTTCCTCCGTGAGCCAGCGGCCACCACGATGGCCGCGAATCTCGTGATCCTTACGGGCGCCGCCCTGGCGGGGGTGGTCAGCGCCCGTGCGCTGGGGCCAGCGGGGCGTGGGCAGCTCGCGATCGTGATGCTCTGGTCAGCGGTGATCCATGTGGTGGGCAGCACCGGCCTGACTTCGTCCTTCTCCTACCATGTGGCGCACTGGCCTGGCCGGCGGGCCGCGCTGGCCACCTGGCTCCGCCGCGTCGCGGCCCGGCAGGCGGTTGCGATGATCGCCGCAAGCGCCGGGGTCCTCTGGTGGCTGCAGCGCCGGCTGGGACTGCCGGGGCTGCTGACGGCCGAGTACACAACGTGGGCGGCGGGCGCGACGATCGCTCTATACGGTGCCGCCCACGCCCAGGGATGCCAGGACTTTGCCCGGATGAACCGGATACGGATCCTGTCCGGAGCCGGGCCGGCAGTGCTGATGATCGCCGGAGCGGTGGCGCTGCGTCTGACCCCGGCCGAAGCTGGTATCGCCTACCTGGTGCCCACCTGGTGTGCCGCCGCTCTCGCATGGGTTTGGCTGCGGCGGGCGAGCCGGGCGGCCACCGCACCGCGACCCGCCCCGGGGGAGCTTCGCGCGGTGTGGTCGTACGGGTGGCGGAGCCTGGCAAGCCTGTCGAGCCTGATGGTGAACAACAGCTCGGACCAGCTCACGCTAGGGCTTCTGATGCCTGCAAGTGCGGTCGGCGTGTATGCCGTTGCCGCCTCCGCGTCCAGCCCGCTGCCTGCTCTTCTAGCCTCATTCGGAATGGTTGGGCTACCCACGGTCAGCGCGCTCGCTGGCTCCGCGAAGGGGGCCGCTACCTGGGGGACCTTGCGGCGCGCGGTGATCATGCTGGCCTTCACCGCGGTCCCGCTCGCCGCCATCCTGCCCTGGGCGATTCCGCTGGTCTACGGGCGGCGATACGCCGCCGCGGTCCTGCCTGCGGAAGTTCTTCTGTGCGGGGCCGTGTTCGCCGCCCTGGCCACGGTGACTGACGATCTTCTCCGCGCCCACGGGCGTCCCGGGTTCGTCAGCATCACCCAGGGGGCCGGGGGGGCCGTGACCGTCATCGGCATCCTGCTCGTTGCCGGGCGCCCGCTCATCGCGGTGGCGTTCATCAGCTCCGTTGGCTTCGCGGTGGCCTTCTTGCTCGCCCTGGGGCGGCTGTGGCTGGCCGCGCGCCGACTGGGCCTGAGCATCGAGGTACCTGATCGGGTCGGTGGTGATCTCCTGCCGGATGCGAACCAGCGTGTCGGGTGGGACATCAAAGTCCACCACACAGCCCGGGCCAACCACGGCGTTCGCGCCGATTCGGCACGGGCCGACGACTATGGCCCTGCTGGCGATCCAGGCGCCCTGTTCTATGACGATGCACCGGTCAAGCGTCCGGCGGGTCAGTTGCCGCTCCGGCCCTCTCGCCCTGAACTCGTGGGTCCCGGTCAGCAGCATGACGTCGTGGCCGAAGAACACGTAGTCGCCGATGTCCACGAAGCCGCCGAAGGTGTTTATCAGGACGTTGGCGAGGCCGGCGGTCGCGCTGACGCGGACACGTGACACGGGCCCGCACACCACCGGTTGCGCTGTCATGCTCTGCCTTCGCCAGTGCCCGATGCCGCGGAGCTGATAACGCGGGTGCCGGTTGGCCGGCATGAATCTCCTCAGCATGCCCGGTCACCGGGCCCGACGGGGCGAGCACATCGGGCCCAGGTCATCAGTCGGCGAGCGGCTTGTGCTCACTACGGGTTCTGGGTTCGGCCTGTTCACGAGGTCCCATCGGCAGCGATGCTAACTTGACTACGTTGAGTGCACAGTATATCGCTCTGAGTGTTGGAGGTTCGTTGTTGGGGGGCAGCGTGCTGCGGGCCGTGCTTGAAGGCGCAACCCACCGCTTGGTGGTCCGGAGGCGGCTCCCGCCGCCTTTCTCCGCTGCCCGGATCTACGCCTCCACCGAGGGAGGATTGCGCTATCTCCGTCCCCGGATGGCCAGCGTCGCCCCAGAGCTGGTGCAGATTGCGGGGGAGGTGGTCAGGCCCGGCGACGTGGTCTGGGACATCGGCGCCAACCTTGGCCTGTTCAGGCTGCTACGACGGGGATCGGCCAGCCGGGCAGCGGGTGCCGCTGCCGAACGCGCCGCCAAACACGCTGGCGGCTGCTCACAGCAGTTTCCTTGCCACCAGGCCCGGGTAGCGTCCCGGATCGAAGGTCTCTCGCGCCCACCCGGCGGCGCGCCTGCCCATCCATGCCAGCCGGTCCCGGTCGCGGAGCAGGTAGCGCAGCGCCTGCGTGAGTGCCTGCGCGCTCTCGCCGGCCGGGGCAACGCCGGTCACCCCTTCGACATAGGCGTCGTGAGAGCCGCCGTAGGCCGGCGCGATCACCGGTATGCCCGCCACCTGCGCTTCCAGCAGCACCATGCCGAAGCCCTCGCCGTGGGCGCGGCGGCCCGGCCGGGTGCGGGTGGCCAGCACAAAAACGTCCGCCGTGGCGAACTCGTGCGCCAGTGCTGCGTCGGAGAGCCCCGTTCGCAATTCGCACCACCGGTGCTCGGCCACGAGCCGGCGCAGGCCGGTTGGTGGGCTGCCGCTGCCGCAGACCGTGAGGTGGATTCCGGGTTGCCGCAGCGCCGTCACTGCCTGGACGAGCTCGGGCAGCCCCTTGTCGCGCCATGCGGCCAGCCGGAACACGGTGAGGATCCGGGTGCCCACCGCCCGGTCACGAAGAGCACCACCGGCCACCCGGACAAGGGTGTGGAACCATTCCGGGGGCAGGGATGGCGGCAGCACGGTCGCGTGGCACCCGCTGGCGAGCGCGCCCGCAGTAAAGCTGCTGACGGCCACCACCCGAACGCCAGGACGGCGCATGAAATGGCGTTCGAACACCCGCCGCGGCCGCAGCCGGGCGTCCCAGGCATCGCTGCCGTGGCACAGCACCGAGATGCCGTGAACGGTGGTCTCACGGGCAAGGAGCACCGCCACCGGCAGCAGTGACCGATGGGCGGCCACCAAGCGGGCGGGCTGCGGGCCGGCGCGGAGTGCTGCGCTGGCCGCCGCCAGCAACCGGCCATGCGCGGGCACGCCTGCCCGGCTCAGGTCCAGCCGCTGGTACGAGACGTTGAGCGAGGTGAAGGCCCCTTCCAGTCCCGTCAGATAGCGTTCGATCCCGCCGCCCTGCCCACGTGATGGCGCCATCAGCAGCACCCGGCCGGCCGGCTGGCACCCCGATTCGGTGAAGTTGCGTTCCGGCGCGCTATGCGGCTCCCCCTGGGGCGCAACCGGGCCGCCCGCCAGGTCGTTATGCATGATGTTCCTGGCCAGCGTCGCGCGGCATCGTCTCCAGCCAGGCGTTGAGTGCCGCAAACGCCCACGTTTCCGCCCGGCGGCCATGTGCCCGCCCTCCGCGGGCAGAACCATCGCGCGGGCCAGCCTGCAACCGGCGTGGCCTCATGCGGGCTTCCTGGCCACGAAGGTCAGGTTCTGGGTGACAATGTGTCCCCGCAAGACACCCGTTTCAGCCGCCAGTGCCAGTTGGCAGCATGTGCTGATCGGCTTCCAGAGCGCTGCGCGCAGGGCGCTGGTGAGGCCATGGACGACCGGCGGGCATGGCAGGACCGTGATCAGCTCCAGCCGGGCGGCGGTCGCGAGCTGCCGGATGCTTCTTGTGGTAAACGAAGACTCGTGTGTGAAGTCGCCGTGGCTGGTGTGGCCGCCCAGTGGGCTGACCGCGTTCGGCACCCTGGCCACGAACACCCCGCCCGCCGCCAGCGCCGCCGCCACATCGTCGAAAGTGTCAAGGACCTCTTGCTTGGTCAGATGCTCAAGCAGATCGGTCGCGGTGACCGCGGCATAACGGCCCGGCTGGGTGCGGAGGACATGGTGATAATTGCCCTGCCGGACCCGCGTTACCCCGCCCGCGTGAGCCAGGCGCACCTGCTCAGGGCTGAGGTCGATGCCTTCGGCGTTGAAACCATCTGCCAGCAGGAGCCGGACCAGCTCGCCCTGCCCGCAGCCGAGGTCGATGACCGGGCCCTTTCCTGGCGGCGGCAGTGCGGGACGGATGTCCCGGCGGTACACCAAGGCGGTGGCCTTGCCATTGCCGTAGCCAGCATGCTCTGAGGCATATGACTCGTACAGCCGGCTACGCACGGTGGACACGTTGCCAGGCGAGATCACGCAGTGATGGTACCCAGATACTCAGGGTAATCAACGCTGGCTATTTGCCGAGTCGGTGGGCGGCCGAAGGCCCGGTACCGCCAGCCAGCAACATCAGTGGGTGGGCACCTCCGGCCGCCGTTCCCGGACCCGGCCATAGGTGAAGAAGTCCGCACGGGCGGGTCCGCGGTCCGGGCCCGGGGTTACCTGTGCGAGGCGCCACTGCGGACATTGCGTTTCCACCCACTCTGTGAACCGGCGGTGCCGTACATGGGGCGCCGTGCCGCTTATCTCCGTATTGGTGGCATAGATCACGACGAATCGACTGCCGGCGCCGAAAAGGTGCTCCATGTACGTGCTGAACACCTGGTCCTCAGTCAGGTGGTAGATCACATCGAGAGACAGGGCCACGTCGGCAGTGAATACCCTTGCCCGGTCCACGAAGCAGGAGCCGTCGTAAAGAAAGAAACTCTTGGTGGCGTCCCCGGCGAAACGGCGTTTGCACAGCGCGATCGCGGATCGCGACACATCGAGCCCGACATAGCTGGGATAGTCAGCCAGCGACAACTGCTGGCCATCGCCGCAACCGAACTCACTCACTGACCGCACATCGTGCTCACGGACGAACGTGTTCAGGAACGCGGCTTTCCCTCGTGCGAGGTCGCCGTAAGAGCCCGGTCCGCTTGTTCCGCCCTGTGCGTAGTTCTGTTCCCAGTAAGTAGCCGACCCACGGAACGCAATTTGCTGGCGCAGCAAGGACAGTCGGCGTATCCCCGGAAGCGGCCGCACCAGATCCTTGGCTGTCACGGTGATCCCCAGCACATGGCTCGCCGACGGCAGGCCTCCCGGCCGGCGTCGGCTGATTGCGGTTCAGTGGACACTATCTACCTATATCACACAGTGATCATCTCACTACTCAAGGTGATCAAGGAACTGGTGGACGCCCCCGGGCCTGGCCGACCTGCCGGTGCAGGCCGCGGCTTTGGCAGCGGCTCGGCGACCCGCAGGCGCCACGGCGTAAGCGCCGGCACGACGCCGCCGCCGCGGCCGAGCGCGAGCGCATGGCCCGGGTCGTGGACGACCTCATCGAGGCGGCCCGCGACGACGAGTACGGCA
>Ga0207646_10001006_pt1 | contig 36133 bp, 27 predicted proteins | sample KBSK5502metaG_FD_184343 | JGI IMG/M metagenome (GOLD analysis project Ga0207646, IMG submission 184343) | Corn, switchgrass and miscanthus rhizosphere microbial communities from Kellogg Biological Station, Michigan, USA - KBS K5-50-2 metaG... | ecosystem: Host-associated > Plants > Roots >... | reverse complement strand
CGGACTGACTGGATCAGCCCGCGGATCGTCGCCGGATCTTGGGCGTTCTGGTTGATCGGCACCACAATCAGACCGCCGAACTGGTGCTGGCGCCAGTCGTCAACGACCGCCGGACTCAATGCGCCCTTGAAACCGACCATCATGACGGCGCCGATCTCCTGGCGAAGCGTCATCCCGCCCGGACCCGGGATCAGGTCCTGGTCGGCGGCGCCGGCAGGCGCGCTCGCGGATGGCGTCGCGATGGAGCTCGAATACGGGGTTCCTGAGGGTCCGCTCGCCGTCGCGGGAGGGGCGCAGGCCGCCAGCAAGATCACGGCAACCACGCAGACCCAGCGCATCGCAGCCGGCAGTTTACTATGGAACGGAGCGTGAAACTCCGGTAAATCGGTTCCGGAAACTTCACCTCGAGGAGGGAGAAATGCTGTCACCCCAGGCTACCCGGCGCACGCTGGCGGTCGTCCTTGGAATGGCGGCGTTCGGCGGCTTCAGTCCAGGCGTCACCGCCTTCGGCGCCGGTGGGTACGCCTCAAGCAACGCCGGGATCGCGAATACGCAGGTCTCCCATCCCGATCCCTCCGTCTCGCGGACATGCCCGACGGCCGATTGGCTCCGCGACCCAAGCTTGTGCAGTCCTGCGCCGGGCCGCTGGTCCAGGTTCGGCAACGACCGCAGCGAGAGCGACCTCCAGGTCGACCCGACGAATCCCAACCACCTCGTAGGGCTCTCGAAAATCTTCTGGTCCCCGAAGGACTACGTCTTCAACCTCGAGTGGTATGACTCGGAGGACGGTGGCAGTACCTGGACCATGGGATTGCTGCCCGGCTACGACACGGCAGCGGCGCCCTGGGCCGACACCACCGATCCGACGCTGGCCTTCGACAGTCAAGGCAACCTCTATGCGCTCGTGCTGGCCTTCAATTTCGTGATCGAGCCCAACGGCAGCCACAACTGGAGTGTCGGACAAACCGAGCCGCTGCACCTGAACGATGCCATCTACCTGTCGCGCTCACTCAAGGGCAGAGACCGGGTCGGCCGCACCTGGCAGGCACCGATCCAGATCGCCGCCTACAACAGTGCGGGCCTCGGCGTCACCGCTGACAAACAATGGGTCGCCGCCGATTTGTACGGCACCCATCCAGGTTCCGTCTATATGTCATGGATCCTCCTCGACGGCGCATCGTTCAGCGGTCAGGACGTGTTCTCGCGATGGGACGAGAACAGCCAGACCTTTACGCCGGCGCGGGCGGTCACAAGCTTTACATCACCCCACCTCAACGGTGACCCGTATGTTCTGACCGGTCCGGAGGGCAATCTCTACTTCAGCTACGACAACCTGCCGCCGAAGAACCAGTATGGGACGAGCAGCTTCCAGGTCATGGTCTCCCACGACAACGGCCAGACCTTCAGTGCGCCTGGCCAGCCGATTGACAGCACGATCGCGAACCAGAGTGGCCAGTCGCTGCCCGATACCTACCGCGACGGGACGCCCTACACGATCACGGTCAACCCCGTTTCACACGAGCTCCTGATGGCGTACGAGGCTTTCGGTACCACCAGCCCCCAGCGGAGTCAGTGGCTCGTCCGCTCGGCGGACGAAGGTCGAAGCTGGTCGACGCCGGTGCAGGTCGATGACCCCATCATCGGCGACGCGGCGGCTGAGACGACGCAGGCGAAGATCGCGGCCGCAGCGAGCGGGATCTTCGCCGTGGCGTTTTACGATCGGCGGCTAACGTGCCCTGCCGATGATCCGCTGGCCGCCGATGCTGGCCTGCCCGATCGATGCATCGACGTCACCATCCAGTTCTACAACGCCGACGGAAGCGCGCGCGGAGGAAACCAGCGGGTCACCCAGGAAAGCTGGGACCCGAACATCAACCCGGCGTTTCCCGGAGGGCTGGGCAGCTCGACCACCTTCATCGGGGACTATTTCGGAGACGCTATGACTACGACGAAGAAGGGGACGTTCGCCCACCTGCTGTTCGTCTCGACCTCGCCGACGCTGCAGGCCGGGGGGTTCCCCGACGGCGGACTGGTTCCCCCCTACCAGCAACAGGTCTACGCCACCGTTCCAGCGCCGTAATCAGCTGGCTGCCCTGTAACCCGGCGGCGTATTGGGGAGTTGTCGCGCCGACGACGTCAGGAGCGCCGGTCCGTCCCCTTTCCGGCGCTCCTTCCCCGCCCACCACGAAGCCAACGCCGGCGATCTTCGATCAACATGAGCGAGAGGCCGGCCAGAAGCGCGGCGCCCACAGCGATCCCCCAGGCGGCCGAGTCGCGACCTCCAGTGGCGGGTTCGGAGCCGATCGGCGCCAGGCCACGAGCGTGCTGGTCGATCATGGCGGCGACCGCGGGCGAAGGAATCAGCCAGCGCGCTTCCGCGGCGGCGTTGTCCTGACGGAAGCGGACCAGGAGGTAGGTGGTCCCCTCACCGCCCGGGTAGTAGCCAAAGCTCGTTTCCGACATTCGTGCCCAGGGCGTCACGACGTAGGTCACGCCGAAATGGACGCCGATCTGATAATGGGGCAGCGCGGCGGCCGCGCTCTCGATCGGTTGGGCGTCCCCCTGCATGGCGGTCGTCAACTGCTCGACAAGGAGGTTGGCACCGCGACGGTCCGCCGGTGACAGGGCGATGAAGGCGTGCAGGTCGCCGTTGGCACCGAGGATCTGGATCTCCAACGGACCAAAGAAGGCATACGTATCTTTGGCCACTGCCGGGGTGGCGGTCAGCGACGCCAGCCCCAGGGCCAGCAGGGTGCCCGCCGCGAATCGACGCCATGCCTGGCGCACCTCGCTTCGATTATGGCTGGCTACTGACCCTGGGTAGAGATCTTCCTGGCGCCGCCGCCAAGCACGCAGGGTACGCCGTCGACCAGAGTGTCGGCGTAGGTCAGCTGGTAGGGGTTGTAGCTGCCGAAGCGACAGATTGGCCAACCGAGGACTTGCGAGCGGACGTTCTCGGTGCCGGGCAGGAAGTAATTGACGCCGACCTGGTGCACGCCGGCGGGCTTCGCGTACCACTGGTCCGGCGTGCCGGCCAGCGCCTGCTGCATGAACTTGTGCCAGATGGGTGCCGCGCCGACGATGCCGGTCGAGTTATGGCTGAGCGGCGTATTGTCGGGGTTGCCAATCCAGACCGCGGTGGCCAGCGTCGGGGTAAAGCCAACCGTCCAGTTGTCCTTGAACAACTGGGTGGTTCCGGTTTTCGCGGCGACATGGCGACCGGGCAGCGTGAGATCGCCATGGCAACCAAACTCCATGCACCGATTGCGATCGTCCGACATGATTGACCCGATGATGAAGGCCACCTCGGGGCTCACCGCCCGGTACTCGTTTTTCGACGGATCGTAGCTGAAGACATCGTGGCCGGCAGCGTCCTTGATCGACACGATCGGCGCCGGCATGTGTCGATCGCCCAGCGTGGCGAGCGTTGAGACGCCGGTTGCCATGTCCAGCGGCGTGACTTCATAGCCGCCCAGCGTCAGGCTGAGCGAATAGTGGTCATCCGGCATGGTCAGGTGCGTGACGCCCATCCGGCGGGCCATGTTGAGCACATTCGGGATCCCGACCCGGAGCTCGGTCTTGATCGCGGGGATGTTCAGCGAGTTGCCCATCGCCATCTTGAGCGGCAGCACGCCGTGGTACCGCAGGTCGTAGTTCAGGGGGATGTACGGCTCGAAGCCGCTGACGCCGCCCCAGGTCGGAAACACCAGCGGCGCGTCGAGGATGGGCGTGAGCATGTTGAACCGGCGGCTCTCGATGGCGGCCGTGTAGGTGTAGATCTTGAACGACGACCCCGGCTGGCGCGGCGTGTCCGCCATGTTGATCCAGCCGCCAGGTCGGTTGTAGTTGTCACCGCCGACCATGGCGAGGATCTCACCGGTCTTCGGATCCATGCTGACCAGCGCGGCGCTGTGGAAGTTGTAATAGTTGCCTTTTTGTGCGATCTGGTCGTGGACCACCTGCTCCGCCATGTGCTGGAGGCTGAGATCGAGTGAGGTATAGACGCGATAGCCGCGCCGGTCGCTGGGCAGGATGTGGTACTGCTGCCGCAGCATCTTCAGAACGTAGTCGACGAAATAGGGCGCCTGATACTGGTTGATCGGCGGATAGATCGTCAACTTCGTGGCATAGGCGGCATCGGCATCTTTCTGGCTGATGAAGTGGTACAGCACCATCGCCTTCAGCACGTCGAGCTGGCGCTTCTTGGCCGATCCCAGGTTGACCAGCGGGTTGTATTGCGTCGGCGCCTGCGGCAAGCCGGCGAGCATGCTCGCCTGTGCCAGGTTGAGGTCGTGGGCGTTGGTCTGGAAATAGCTGCGCGCCGCCGCCTCGATCCCGTAGGTCTGGCTGCCGTAGAAGATGGTGTTCAGGTACATCTCGAGAATCTGGCTCTTCGTGTAGCGCCGGTTCATCTCCACCGCGAGGACCGCCTCCTTCGCCTTGCGCTGGAGCGAGTTATCGGGATGCGGGCCGATGAAGAGCTGCTTGACCAACTGCTGGCTGATCGTGCTGCCGCCCTGCTTGATGCCATGACTGGCATAGTCGGCGAGGGCGGCGCGAAGCACCGCGCCAAGGTCCACCCCGTCGTTCGCGTAGAAGCTGTGGTCCTCGATGGCGATCGTCGCGTTGATCAGGTTGGGCGAGATGTAGCTGAGCGGCACGACGACCCGATGATCACCCTGGTCGCCGACATCGGCCAGCAGGGTGCCATGACGGTCGAAGATCAGCATGTCCTGCGGCAGCCCGCTGGAGACCAGACCGGTCACCGCGGGAAGGTCGCCCACCGTCTGGGCCGCCAGCGCCGGGAGCGTCAGCAGCGGCAGGGTGAGCAGCACGATGAAGGCGACGATCAGGTTTCGCTGCAATCCGCGCCGGCGCCGCCGATGCCACTCGTGCAGGTGGTAATTCGCATGGCGGTAGCGACGCTGCCGTCCGTAGTGGCGCCTCACACGTTCTCCAGCAGACCGTAGAATCCGGCCGCAACCAGCCAGCCGAGCACCAGGAAAAGCAGGCACCAGGCCGCGACGCCCGCCAGCCAGAGGGCCGTCGCCCGAGTGATCCGCCGGCGGTTACGGCGCTCCAGCCGGTTGCCGTGCCGATTCGGTGACCGCTCTGCCCCCGCGATCGCCATGGTGCTGCTTACCCTGCCTTGACGTGGAGTGATTTAGTCGCTGCGTCACAACGATGTCACGCAAGGTTGGACGTGTCAAGAGACAAGTTTCGTGATAGTGCCACACTACCGTCCACCGGGCGCACCCGATGAGATCCCCTCGCCCCGGAGGCGAGTTGACCAACTGGAGTCGGCGGTTACCGCCCGAAGGCTTCTCGGTCGACGATGAACTGGAGCTCACCGCCGGCCGGCTGGACGCGGCTGGCCGGAAGCGCCGGATCCCGTCCCAGCACACGCCCGAGCGCCTCCCGCTTGGCGGCACCCTGAACCATGAACAGGACCGCCCGGGCCGCGTTCAGCAGCGGCAGCGTCAGGGTCAGGCGGTCCGGTGGGGGCTTTGGCGCGTCGTGAATGGCGCGGACGAGCGCCCGCTGCTCGTTGAGCGCGTCGCTCCCTGGAAAGAGCGATGCGGTGTGGCCATCCTCCCCGAGACCAAGGTGGATGACGTCAAAGCGGGGGCGGCCCAGATCGTCGCTGGGCACCCGCCGAAGCGCGGGCGTCGGGTCGCCCACCAGCGGGAAGACCTGCCCCGGGGGGATCGGGACCCGGTCGAGCAGCGCCGCCTTCGCCATCGCGAAATTACTCGCGGGATCGTCGAGCGGCACCTGACGCTCGTCCGACCAGTAGACGAAGAGCCGGCCCCACGGTAGCGCCCGAAGAAAAGGCGGCTGCGCCAGCCGCTGGTAGCAGCCCCGCGGCGTCTCACCGCCGGCGAGCGCCAGGTAGCAGGCGCCGCGGTCATCGACCGCCCGCTGCACCCGCTCGGCCGTCCATTGAGCCGCGGCTTCGGCGAGCGCCGCTGGGTCCTCGGCGACCAGCGGTATGATCGCGGCCGCCTTCATCGCAGGCTGGCGGCGAGCGCCTCTTCGAACAGGACGTCGTGACCGGGGAGGGTGAGCTCGGTCGCCAGCAGCTCTTCAGCCGAGCGCCGGCCCATTCGCACCGTGCGGTCGACAAAGTCCTGATCGTCAACCCGGATCTCGGTCGACAGTCGCCCACCGCGCTGGTAGCTGATGCTGAATCGGGCCTGGCCGTCCTCTCCCCGACTGTAGATCAGGAAACGGCAGACGCCATGTTCGAAGCCGTCGTCCGGGCGAAGCTCGACCGGCACGTCGACACCGACGCTGGCCATCCGGCCCTGGATCCAGCCCCCGAGGAGCCGGGCCTGCGTCGTGGATCCATCGCGTCCGTGATAGACGGCCACCCCGTGAATCCGCCCCAGGTGAACTAGCATCCCCGGCATGTCGAAGAATTGCGCGGCGAGATGTCGCCAGGGCATCAGGCGGGCCCAATTGAAGTCGCCGATCGAGGCACTGGCGTGCTCGCGGCGAGCCACCTCGAGCAATCGCCGCAGATCCGGCGTTTCGAAGCCTTCATCGGTATCGACAACCAGGCGATCGCCCAGTTCGCAAAGGTCATCGAACAGCGGGTTGTCGAAGCCCGGACGGCCCGGCCACCAGAGGACGACGGGCAGATCCGGAATCAGCAGCGAGGTTACCATGCTGGCGAGGTGGGTGGCCACCTCACCGTGGGCGTGGAGGAGAACCCGTTCGGTGGTGACCCGGTGCCCGGTTTCGGTTCGGGTCTGGGCGGACACCTCCGCCTCGAGCTTGCCGGTGGAGCGATCGTGCTGGGCCAGCAGGATCAGCGTGCGAGAGGGATTCGTTATAGACAGGGCGTCGAGGACGTGCGAGACCTGGGTCAGCTGCCGCTCACTGCCCACCACCGTGATCAAGTTCAGGACACTGGCTCGAGCCTCGGCGGCGGCGTGCTCGGCCGCCTCGCTGAACTCTCCATCATCGTGCAGCCCCCAGCGCACCTGTTCCAGCTCGTCCTGGATCGCGTGGACGTCGACGAACGTCCGGGTGCTGAGCTCTCCGTGTTCGCCGCTCATGGCCGTCGCCACCGCCGCCCGTCGCGCTCCATCAGGGCATCGGCCGCTTCTGGTCCCCAGGTGCCGGCGGCGTAATTCGGGAAGTTCGGAGGCGGCTGCGTGGCCCACCCGGTCTCGATCGTATCGGCCAGCCCCCAGGCACGCTCGACCTCGTCCTCGCGAGCGAAGAGGGTGGGATCGCCCAGCAGACAGTCGAGCACCAGCCGCTCGTAGGCGTCCGGCGACTCGATCAGGAACGACGACCCATAGAAGAAGTCCATGTTGACGGTCCGCAGCCGCATCACCGGGCCGGGGATTTTGGCCGCGATCTTGAGCGATGCACCCTCGTGTGGCTGGATGCGCATCACGAGCACGTTCGGGTTCAAATCCTGAACCGCGGTCTTGGCGAAGGGAAGGTGCGGCGCATTCTTGAACTGGATCGCGATCTCAGACGCCCGGCTGGGCAAACGCTTGCCGGTGCGCAGGTAAATGGGCGTGTCGGCCCAACGCCAGTTGTCGATGCGAAGCCGGACGGCCACGTAGGTTTCGGTGGTCGATGTGGGTGACACGTTCTGTTCCTGGCGGTAGCCTGGGACCTGCTGGCCGCCCACCCAGCCGGGACCGTACTGTCCGTGGATGACGTCGTTCGCCACGTCAATCGGATGGATCGACTTGAGGACTTTGACCTTCTCGTCGCGGACGGTGTCCGCGTCAAAGTTGGCGGGCGCCTCCATGGCCGCGATGCTGAGCAGCTGCAGCAAATGGTTCTGGAAGATGTCGCGCAACGCGCCCGCGGTCTCGTAGTACTTTCCGCGGCGCCCGATTCCGATGTCCTCCGCCACTGTGATCTGAATGTGGTCGACGTAGCGCCGATTCCAGATCGGCTCGAAGATCCCATTGGCGAACCGGAAGACCAGGACGTTCTGGACAGTCTCCTTGCCCAGGTAGTGATCGATTCGGTAAACCTGCTTTTCGCTAAAGACGGCGTGGATCGCCTGGTTCAACGCTTGCGCGCTCTTGAGATCGTGGCCGAAGGGCTTCTCGACGACCACGCGTTTCCATCCCTCGCCGGCGCGGGCGATGCCGGATGCGCCGAGGCGCTCGACGATCACGGGGAAGAACTGCGGCGCGGTGGCGAAGTAGAAGACACGGTTGCCGTTGGTACCCCGCTCCCGATCCATTCGCTCCAGCTCGGCCGCCAGCCGGCCGTAGCCGTCCTGGTCATCGAACGGCATCCGGACGTAGGCAATGCCTTCAGCCACGCTCTGCCAGACGGCGTGATCGACCGGCTGCGTCCGAGAGAATTTGCGCACCGCCTCGGCCATGTTCGCCTTGAAGTCGGCCTCGGACAGGGCGGTGTCCGCCACCCCGATCACGCTGAATCCGGATGGCAGATACCGATTCAGCGCCAGATTGTAGAGCGCCGGCATCAGCTTGCGGGCGGTCAGGTCGCCGGAGGCGCCGAAGATCACCATTACCGCGGGGTCAGGCGTGCGCGGCAGGATCAGTCCCTCGCGAAGCACGTTCTGGGTCAGCGTCGTGACGGCCTGGGCCATGAGGCTATTCCAGCTTGACCGGATGTCCGCCGAACTCGTTGCGTAACGCCGCCACCACCTTGTCGCTGAACGAGTCATCCTGCCGGGACCGAAAGCGCATGAACAGGCTCATGGCGAGCGCGGGCGCCGGCACCGCGTGATCGATCGCCTCCTGCAGGGTCCAGCGGCCTTCGCCGGAATCCTCGACCCAGCCGCGAACGTGCGACAACTCGGGATCTCGCTCAAAGGCAGCCTGCGCCAGTTCGAGCAACCAGGAGCGGATGACGCTGCCGTGATTCCACAGGCGCGTGAGCTGGGTCATGTCGAATCCGAAGGGCGAGGCTTTCAGGATTTCGAATCCCTCCGCGTAACCCTGGAGCATCGAGTACTCGATGCCGTTGTGGACCATCTTCGAGTAATGGCCGGCGCCGCTCGGGCCGACGTAGGCATAGCCCTCCGGCGGGGCCAGCGTCTTGAAGATCGGTTCCGCCTGTTTGAAGACCGCCTCGGTGCCGCCCACCATCAGGCAGAACCCTACCTTCAGCCCCCAGATGCCGCCACTCACGCCGACGTCGAGAAATTCGATCTGCTTGGTGCGAAGGTCCTCCGCCCGGCGGATCGAGTCCTTGTAATTCGAGTTCCCGCCGTCGACGATGATGTCGCCGGGAGCGACGGTATCCTGCAGCCGCTGGATGGTGTCATCAACGGGCGCACCCGCCGGGATCATCAACCAGAAGACCCGGGGCGCCTTCAACTTCTGCCCGAGGTCCTCGAGACTGCTGGCTCCGGTGGCGCCCTTAACAGCAAGCGCCGTGACCGCCTCCGGTGAACGGTCGTAGACCAACACCTGGTGGCCACCCTGTAATAGCCGCAGGCTCATGCCGGCACCCATGCGGCCCAACCCGATCATGCCGAGCTGCATCAGCCAACCTCGACCGCGACCGCCACGGCCTGCCCGATCTTCATCAGGCCCTGCGCCACGTCGCGGGCCTGAACCCGCAGCACGCGGCGGCCATGGTTGCGCAGTGCCTGGAAGTCGCCGAGCGCTTGCGCCTGCTTGAGGACGCCAAACGAGAAGCTCTGCCCGGGGATCTTGATGTCCTTCGGGTCATCACCGACGAGCTGCAAAAAGACGCCGGTGTTCGGACCGCCCTTGTGCAATTGGCCGGTGGAATGCAGGTAGCGGGGCCCGTAGCCAAGCGTGGTCGCCACCCGATATTTGTCGCGAATCGCGAGGCGGATCGCCGTCAGCGCGCGGTCGTGCTCGGCATCGGGCGCGATGTAGGCGAGCAGCGCGACGTAGTCGCCGGGGCGCACCTGGGTCAGCAGCGCCTGGACCGCGGCCTCGAGGGTCGCCCCTTGCTGGCCGGCCCAGCGGATCCCCTCCCCCACCGTTGGGGGATTGCCCTCACTGAGCACCTGCTTGGTCAGGTCTTTGGCTTCCTGGACATTCGGCTGGTCGAAGACGTTGATGCCGAGGATAGCGCCGGCCACGGCGATCGCATACTCCCAGCGAAAGAACTCGGCGCCCAGGGCCAGTGGGTCGTGGAGCTTGAGGGTCACCACCGGGTGGCCCGCCTTGGCCAGCCGGTTCCACCGCTCATCGCGGTCCGCGCCGCCGTCCGGGAGGGCCAGTCGGACAAAAAGGCGATCGCTCCCGTAGACCTCCGGCGGACCGAGTGCCTCGTCCGCAACCGGCACCAGGCCCTTGCCCTCTTTGCCGGTGCTCTCCGCAATCAGCTGTTCGGCCCAAATTCCGAAGCTCTGGACCGGTGGCGGGGCAACGATCGTGACCTTGTCACGCCCGACCCTGGCGGCCTCCGCGAAGACCGCGCCCAGCCAGGCGCCGGGATTCTCGCCGACCGGCACCGAGGGCGAGCAGGCCTGCGTCATGGTCGCCGCCCGGTCGAGCAGCGCGCCGACGTCGGCGCCGCCCAGCGCGGCGGGGACCAGGCCAAAGTAGGAGAGGGCCGAGTAGCGCCCGCCGATGTCGGGCGGGTTCAGAAAGACGCGGCGAAAGCCTCGCCTGGAGGCCTCGTCGGCGAGCGGTGTGCCGGGATCGGTGATCGCCATGAACTGGCCCGCCTGCTGTCCCGCCTGCTGAAAGAAATACTGGTGATGCGAGAGCGTCTCGAGCGTGGTGCCCGATTTCGAGGCGACGATAAAGACGGATCGCTTCATATCGATCGATTGTGCGAGCGCCGCAATCGCGGCTGGGTCGGTGGTGTCGAGCACATGCACGTCGAGGGCGCCCTTCGGCACGCCGAATGTCTGCCGGAAGACTTCGGGTGCCAGACTGCTGCCCCCCATGCCCATCAGGACGACATCGGTAAAGCCCTCGCTGACCAGCTCCTTGCGCAGCCCCTCCAGCTCGGGGACCCGCTCCTCCATCCGATCCGCCACCTGGAGCCAGCCGAGCCGGTCACGGATCTCCTTCTCGACCGTGCCGTTCGACTTCCAGAGTCCGGCGTCCTTCTCGGAAATCCGCCGAACGACGGCTTGCTGCTCGAGCTGCGCCAGGCGAGCCGTCACGGCGCCGTCGATCGCGCCGAGTTGGGCCTCGTGGGCGCCCACGGACCCGCGCTTGAGCTGCTGCTTCTTGTTGGCGATCTCCTCGAGCAATTTGGTGATCGAATCCGCAAACAGCTTGACCCCGTCGACCTGGAGGTCGTACGTGACCTTGTCAATGTCGATGCCGACGGCGCCCAGGTCACGCAGCACCTGGCGGGCGCCGTCCACGTTCTCGAGCAGACTGGGTCGAACCTCGCCGTGCTCTTTGAAGGCCATCATGGTTTGTTGGGGCATGGTGTTGACCGTCTCCGGGCCGATCAGTTCCTCGACGTACATCACGTCGCTGTACTGGGGATTTTTGGTGCCAGTGCTGGCCCAAAGGCAGCGCTGCACGCGAGCGCCCTGCTGGCGGAGATCGGCGAATTCCGGCTCGCTGAAGATACGTTGGAAGGACTGGTAAGCCAGCTTCGCGTTCGCGATGGCGGCTTTGCCCAGCAGCCGCTGCAAGCGCTGGCGTTCGGCGGGATCGGTGGCAGCCGCGATCTTCTGTTCCAGCAGCTTGTCGACACTGGTATCGACCCGGCTCACGAAGAAGCTCGCGACCGAGGCGATGTCCACGGGTTGGCCCTGCTGGCGCCGGCGCTGCAAGCCGCGGAGGTACGCGCGCGCGACATCTTCGTAAACCTGGACCGAAAACATCAGCGTGATATTGATATTGATGCCGTCCGCAATGCACTGCTCGATCGCGGGCAATCCCTCGTTAGTCGCCGGGATCTTGACGAAAATATTTGGCCGCCTGACCCGGTCGAAGAGGTCATGCGCCATCTTGATGGTGCCCTGCGTGTCGTAGGCCAGACCGGGCAGGACCTCGATGCTGACGTACCCGTCCTTGCGTTTCGTCTGCTCGTAGACGGGCTTGAGCACGTCCGCCGCCATCTGGATGTCTTCGATGATCAGGCTGAGCATGATCTCTTCGTCGGACTTCCCGTTGTCGATCAGGCGGCGGAGGGCATCGTCATAGTCGCTGCTGCCACCGATCGCCTTCTCGAAGATCGTGGGATTCGAGGTCATGCCGACGACGGCGTCCTCGTCGATCATTCGCTGGAGCTCGCCGGAGGTCATCAAGCTGCGCCGGATATAGTCCAGCCAGACGCTGGTGCCGGCTTCGGACAGCTCAAACAGGGGGTTCTTGGCCATCGCTTCTCCTCTGGCGCGAGAGAACGCGCCGCTACTAGGCTCTCATACCGGCCGCCGCCCCTGTGCCGCGTATGTCTCCCTCCCCCCTTGCGGAGGAGGGTCGAGGTGGGGGTTCGCCTAATGCTCAGGTACCAACGCCGCTGAGCGAAATCCGCTGGGTACCTGCGGCGTCCGTGATCGTCACCACGCCGGGCCGGACGCCGGTCGCCTGCGGCGTAAACGTCACGCTGATCGTGCAGCTCTTCCCCGCGGCGAGCGTGCTGCCGCAGCTCGTCGTCATCGTGTAGTCCGGACTGGTAAGGCTGATGCTGTCGATCGAGAGCGGCCCGTTGCCGGCGTTGAAGAGCACGACACTCTGCGGCACGGTGGGATTGCCGACACTGTCACCGCCGAAGTTCAGGAACCCGCTGCTGAGCAACGGCCGACCGGCGGTGCCGGTGCCACGCAAGGCGATCGATTGGGTACCGCCGAGTCCGTCGTCCGCGAGCGTGAGCGTGGCCACTCGTACGCCGTACCCGTGTGGGGTGAAGTTGACCGTGATGGCGCACGAGCCACCGGGCTGGATGGTCCGCAGGCAATTGTTCGACTCGGTGTAGTCGCCGGCCGCGGCCCCACTGATTCGGATCGCGCGGATGGTCAGGGCACCGTCTCCGGTGTTGGTGACCGTTACCGTCTGGGCGCTGGCTGACCCGCCGAGGTTGGCACCCGGCGAGAGCGCCGTCGCGCTCAGGCTGGCGACCGGCTGGTACCCGATGCCGCTCAGGCGGACCGTCTGTTCCGATCCCGGGCTGGCGTTCGCGTCATCCGTCACCATCAGGCTGCCGTGCCTGGCCCCCGCCGCCTGGGGCGCGAAGCTGACGTCGACGGTGCACGACTGGCCAGGCAGTAGCACGGTTGGGCAGCGCGGCGTCGCGTTGAAGTCGCCAGTGGCGGCGATGTCCCCGATGGTCAACGGCCCATCGCCGCGGTTGGTCAGCGTGGCGGTTTGCGGCGGCGTGGTGGCGCCGACATTCTGGCTGAAATTCATCCGTTCCGGACCCAGCTGCGCGAGGGACATGGTGCCGACCCCCATCACCTCGATGCGCTGCGGGCTGTCGATCGAATCGTCTGCCACCACGATGTAGCCGTCTCGCTCACCGAGGTTGGTGGGGATGAAGGTCACGCTGATCGCACAGTTCGCCCCGGGTGCGAGCACCGGCGGGCAGTTGTTGGTCTGGGCGAAGTCGCCGTCATCATGGATGCCGCTGAGGTGCAGTGGAACCTCCCCGCTGTTAGAGAGCAGAATGGTTTCGGCTGGGCTCGCCGTTCCGAGGTTCTGGGTAAAGGTCAGCGACTGCTGACTGAAGGTGGCGGCCGCCTGCGCCAGACTGCCGGTCAATGGGACCGACTGCGAGGTCCCGCCGTTCGCGGAGTCGGCGTTACCGCCCGCGTCGTCCTTGACGGTGAGCGTGCCGGTCCGCGTGGTCGTGTCATCCGGACCGATCGGGCTGAGGGTGATCGTGATCTGGCAGCTGCTGTGCGCCGGCATCACGCCCGGACAGTTATTGCTCTGCGAGAAATCGGGGCTCGTTCCCGGGTCGAGGCCGATCGAGTTGATGTGCAACAACCCGTTGCCGTTGTTCGTCATTGTCACAACTGCCGGCGCTGCGGTGCCGTTGATCGGTTGGTTGATGACCACCGCCGGCGGGCTGAGGGTGACGAGCGCGGCCGTTGCCTGGCCCTTCAGGGTGACGACCTGAGGACCGCCGACCGCATCGTTGGGAATCACCACGCTTCCGGTGTGGCTGCCTGGCGCGCGCGGCTGGAATGCAACCGCGAACGAACAGCTGATGCCCGGCTCCAGGCGCGCCTGGGCGCAGGTGTTCTTCGCCGGGTCAAGGTAGAAGTTGTCGCGATCGGCTACCAGGTCGACGGCGCCCATCACGAGCAACCCGCTGCCGGTGCTGCTCACGGTGACGCTTTGCGGCTGACTCTGGGTAGAAAGATTCGTCGGATCGAAGTCGACCTCGGTCCGCTCGACGCCGGCGCCTGTCAGACCCAGCCAGCGCACCCGATTGTTGAGGCTGTCGGCCACCAGCATGGCGCCGCTGCTACCGAGCAGGTTCAAGCCGCGCGGGCCGTCGACTTCAGCTGCGTCCGCGGGGCCGACGTCGCCCTTGAGGCCAGCCGTCCCGACCCCGGCCAGGGTGCTGACGCTTTGAGCGGTCAGGTCGATTCGCCGGAGCCGATCGTTCAGGTAGTCGGCGACGTACAGATTGCTGCCGTCGATCGTCGCGCTCCAGGGCCGATTGAAGTGCGCCTGCGCCGGTGGGCCGTCGGCAAAGGCCGAGGCGCCGTCGCCGGCCACGGTATGGATCAGGTTGGTCGACGTGGAACCGGTGCCAACGGCGTCGACCCGGCGGATCCGGTGATTGAAGCTGTCGGTGATGTAAAGGTTCTGGGGCGTTTGCCCATCAAGGGTGACGCCGTACGGGAAGTACAGGTCGGCCGACCGGGCATCCCCGTTCTCGCCGCTGAACCCCAGCCGTCCGGTGCCGGCCACCGTGAAGATCTGGCCGGTCGCCGCGAGCACCTCCCGGACGCGGCCGTTGTAGGTGTCGGCGATGAAGAGGTTGCCCGACGCGTCCACTGCCAGGCCGGTTGGATAGCTGAGGATGGCGCTGGTCGCGGGACCGCTGTCGCCCGAATAACCCGGCTTCCCCGGCGTCCCGGCCACCGTCCAGACGGTCCGGTTCTTGAGATCGATGGCGCGGACGACATTATTAAAGGTATCGGCGACGAAGAGCAGGTCGCCGGCCGGGCTCAGCGCCGAACCCATCGGGTACGCGAGGCGGGAATTCGAGAGCTTCTCCGGCTGATTCGGCGAGCTCTGCGCTGGCGATCCCCGCACGCCGCCCAGGCCGGCCAGGGTGCTGAGATCGTCGGCATCGTTATCGCCGGTCGTGTGGTTGTCCGGATCCAGGTCACTGGTGGTGAAAGTCCGGACCGTCTGATTGAACGTGTCGACGACGTAGCGCCGGCCGGTCACCGCGGGCACCGCGGCATTCACCGGCGTGCGTGCCAGTTGCGACAGCACGGCGGCAGGCGACGAGAATTGGGCGCGTGCCGGCGGCTGCCCGTCCCCGGCGAAGCTCGCCGTGCCGTTGCCGGCCTCGACGTGAATGTTGTGCCCGGGCGTCGACGAGAGCGTGCCTTCCAGCACCCGAATCAGGTTGTTGCCCGTATCCGCAATGACGACGTCGCCGTTGGGTCGAACCGCCACCCCCATTGGCGAGGCGAGCTGCGCCAGGATCGCCGGTCCGCCATCGCCGAACTCGCCCGTCTTGCCGGTGCCGGCCACCGTTCGGAGCACACTGTCCGTCGCGGAGAGCTCGCGGACCTCGTTGTTGCCGGTGTCCGCGATGTACAGGTTCGCCTTGTCGTCGAACGCGATGCCCGACGGAAGTCGCAATTGCGCGGCGGTGCCCCGAATGCCATCGACCGCGCCCGCGGTCCCGGTGCCTGCCACGGTCGTGAGCGCCCCGCTGGTCAGATCCAGCCGCCGGACCACATTGTTATAGGTATCCGCGATGTAGAGGCCGTCGCCGTTGACCGCCAACGCCCGCGGATGGTTCAAGGGTGATGCCACCAGGGTCGTGATCGTGCCGCCGCTACTGATCGCGCGCACGCGATCATTCAGGGTGTCGGCCACGTAGACGGCATTCCGCTTGGGATCCCAGGCGACGCCGTAGGGCGAGTTGAGTTGAGCGGCGGTCGCCGGACCGTTATCGCCCTGGAGGCCGAACGCTCCGGTGCCGGCAATCGTGGTGATCAACGCGGTCTTGACCGCGTTCGGACTGCCAATCGGCGGCACCGACACGCTGACCTTGCGAACCTGGTGGCCGAAGGTATCAGCGATATAGACATCGAAGGCCGTCACTTGGTAGCCGGCCTGCGTGACCTGGCCGATAGCGACCGCGTACGGTCCGGCCAGCTGCGCCTTCGTCGGATCACCGCCGTCGCCCTCGACGGCAAGCGAACCCGCGCCAGCAAAGCCCAGCTCGCCGTTGTCGATCAGCAAGCGAACAACGCGATTTGTCGGGTCGGCCACGAAGGTGTAGCGGCCGAAGACCGACAGGCCAAAGGGTTGCTGGGCGACATCGGTTGGCTTGCCCGCGGCCGGTGCGCCCGCGTAGGTCGAGAGCTCGGGCCGGGCAGCGCCCGCCGTTACGGCCTGCACCGCAAGGGGTCGATCGAGGGCGACCTGGGGAACCGCGAGGCTGATCAGCAGGGCGGCTGGACCCACGGCGCGCCAGCACCGGCCCCCCCAGCCCCGTCTCTTCATCGGTTCCCCCTTACTTCGTTACCCGCGTGCATCATACGCCGCCGACTGAACCACCTCACCGCCGGAGGGCAAAGTCTGACGGCTGGGACCGGCCCGGCGTGACGAGGAAGGGTGCATCTGCCTCGATCGCGGCGCCAGCCCGATCACCAAATGGGTTGGCGACGATCGCTTGCAGCATGCGGGGCCCAAGCAGATCGTGATACAGAATCAGGATCGGGAGCTGGAACGATCCGCTGGCATCCGTCTTGATGTTCTGTGGCAGCGGTGACAGTAGGGCCGGACCTTGCCAGTTGAGGACCGCGATCGCGCTGTTCGCGGGGAAGCCGCTGCCGACGGCGGTGGTGACAAAGCCTGGCGGACCGATCGGCGGATCGAGCGCCACCGACGGCTGGAAGCACGGCACCTGGTAATTCGTGTCGTCTGCTTCTCGTTGGCGAAAATCATCCGCCCGGATCAGGTGAAGCCCCTCGGCCGGCGCGGTCACCTGGATGTCGCGATTGAAATGGCCAAAGGGATCCGTCTGCGCCTCGAAACTCTGCGGGTGACCTCCGGGACCGGCGTCGAAGGTGATGAGGACCGGACTGAACGGATTGAAATTGTCGCCGCTGACGGTAATGGTGGCGGTCTCCGCTGACGGCGCGGACGGGCTCGCGCTGGGTTTGGGCGTGGTCCGCGGCGCCACGGCTCTGAAGGTGTCGGATGCCGTCCGAGCAGCCGTCGCCGGTTGGAAACAGTTGGGCGTCACCTTGATGGTGGCCGGCGATCGAATCGCCGTTGCCGGCGGACCACTCAGCCAGAGCACGAAATGTCGATTGCTCTTGTGCACCTCGAGGCCGTCGCTGAAGCTCGCCTGGATGACGTCGATTCCGGGCTCGCCTGCGTTCGAGTAGGTGAGCGTCGCTCGGCCGTCGGTGTTGGTCGTGGCGGACGGCATCGACCTGGCTTTGCTGGGGCCACTCAGGATCGCAAAGGCGACCGGAACTCTCGCGATCGTCGCGCCGTGCCAGTCTTCGACCAGCGCCGTGACCGTGGTTGGTCCGGGCAGGTTGACGGTCGATGGCGCCGGGTCGACCTGGATCCGAGTCGCCGGGAAAGTGGCGCCCAGGCCGACCTGCCCGGCCAGCGCCCGCCCACCGAACAGCGCCGCGACTAGGAGTCCCGCTCCGATAGCGCCCGCGGCCAGCTGGACGCGCCGCATCAACTAACTGCTCGGTGGGTTTTTGAAATACCCGCTGTAGTAGACGGCGGCGTCGCACTTACTGGTGCTCGGATCCGGACTGCAGCTGAAGGTCATCGTCTGGTTTTCTTTGAAGACCAGCGGCGTCACGAAGTGAAAATCCAGGTCGCGGAAATTCTCGAGCCGGATCGTCATCAGCACCTGGTCGTCCTTCCCGCTCTGCCGCCGCACCAGGTAGACCGTGCCGCTGTTGCCGTTCGGATTCTCGAAGACGAGATCGGTCACGGCCAGGCCGCCGCCTTGCGGCACCGTGATCGAGCTCTCGAGTGGCTTCGAGCTGGGATTGATCGCCAGCCGCGCTGACCACGGATCACCACCGACGGGGTTTGCCCCAGCGACGCCGCCGCCGCCGGTCGGGGCCTTCTGGGACGCGTTGCTTGCTGCGGTCGAGGCGCGGGCTGCCGCCGACTGCGCGGCGGACGCCTGGGGTGCAACGGCCGCCGTCGCGGCGCTGGTGATCGCCGGCTTCAGCAGCGTGATCCACAGGATCGCCAGGATGATCAGGAGCGCAGCCAGCGCAATCAGGGCGGGGACCAGCCATTTCGGGATCAAGCCTTCCTGCTGCATCGACCCGTCGACGGTGATCGTCGGAAGGCCGTCCTGGTGGACGTGGACTTTGTATGGATTGAGCCTTGGTGGGCCGGTCAGGAACCGTTGCCTCGGCCTCAAGCGGATCGAGGCGAAGCTGGCGGTCCCCGGCTCCGCCGTTAACGCCGCCGGGGTGATCACGAAGTTGAGCTTTCGATCCGGATCGGCCGCGGTCAGTCGGGCATTGATGCGGACGTTGCCTCGGTTGTCGAGCGCCAGCTGCGCCCGGGCCCGCGAGCTGCCCTTCGCCGTGCGAGGGATGAGCTCGGCAAACGTGTCGTTGAACGGGCCGACTTCGACGACGCCTTCTTCCACCAGCGTGGCGCGAGCGTCTTCGCGGGATCGGACTCGGACCGCGAACGGGATGGCGCGCGCTTGGATGCTCGACGCCTTGGGCGGCTTGAACTTGACCCGCGCGACAGCCTCGGCGCCTGGAAAGAGCGGGATGACAGCGGGCTCAACAATGGCCCATGCGGACGCGTCGCCCAGCACTTCGAGGGTGAACTGGTCGACGACGGTGCCGGAGTTTCGGACGCGAACCTCACAGCTCGCCTCGCCACCGGGAGTGACGGTGACAGCGTTGCTGGCAAGCGTGGCAGTAGCAGCCATGCGCTCGGATCATAGGTAGCGCTCCGTGGCCGGGCCATAGCCGGAGAGGAAGACCTGCAGGCATCACGTCCTGCCCGTTAAGTCCCCGTTAAGTGCCCGGAAAGTCGAGGTTGTCAGACTGCCTCTTGCGGCGCGGAAGGCAGCAGGAATGTCGCGCCGACCCATGAGGAGGAAGCCGTGATCGCAACCCGCCCGAGCATTCTCACCGACCGCACGCGTGTTTACGTCGCCGCATCCGACCCAGTCTCGCGTGCCGGCATCGCCAGCCAGCTTCGAACGCATCACGGTCTCGACATGGTGGACGAGCGCCAGCTCGACGCCGATGTGGTCGCGCTCGTGATCGCCGACCAGGTGGACGAGGAAACCGCCCAGGGCATCCGCGCGTTGAAGCGCCGCGGCGTCGAACGCGTGGTGCTGGTCGTGACGCGCGTCGACGACACGGGCTTACTCAGCGCACTGGAAGCTGGTGCCCGTGGTGTCTTGCGCCGCAACCAAGCGACACCTGACAATCTTCTCGAGGCCATCCGCGCCGCTGCGGGTGGCGAAGGGGCGCTGTCGCCGGATCTTCTCGGCCGCCTGCTCGACCAGGTCGGCCGGCTGCAGCGTCAGGTCCTCAATCCACGCGGCCTGAGCTTCGCGGTACTGACCGATCGCGAGATCAAGGTCCTCAAGCTGCTCGCGGACGGACTCGACACGGCGGAAGTCGGCCGTCGCTTGTTCTACTCCGAACGGACCGTCAAGAACATCGTCCACGACGTCACCAGCCGTTTGAATCTGCGCAATCGGACGCAGGCCGTGGCGTATGCGCTGAGGCAGGGCTTGATCTAAGGATCGTTCGGGGGGCTGATCGTGCCCGCTACCGCGATCGAGCACGAGGCCGAGGAGAAGACTTCGGCACGGGGGGCCGAATCCCAGCCGAAACACGGCGCGGCTCCGGTCGCCGAGCTGGGCGGCGGCCCGCTCGGCCCCGAGCTCGCCGCTGCGCCACTGGCGGAGGGCGAGGCACGCGCGCCGCAAGCCATCTTCCATCCGCGCCTTCTGCTCGGTCTCCAGGCGAGAGCCGGCAATGCCGCGGTTGCGCAGCTGATCGAGTCGCGCCGCAAGCCAGCTCCGTCGGCCGCCATCCAGCCGACCACATTGCCGGCGGCCGCTGCAGCCCCTCAGTCGCCACAGCCAGCCGAGTCTTCCCCGGCTGGCGCGCTCGCGACCGACGCTGAGCCTCCGACGGAATCCGCGACCAAACCGCGTGCTGGCGAGACCGATGACGCCCTGGTTGCCCTCGACGCGGCCGCCGACATGATCCCGGTCGCCGGTGAGTCTGAACCGGGAGAAACCCAGGAGCGTGTCGCCAGGGACGCCCAAGCTGAGCTGGCCGAGGCACAGGCCCCTTCAAGCAGCGAGCCGAGCGAAGCACCCGGCGGCGCCGCCGAACCGGGAGTCCCCATCGAGGCTCACCCGCCTCCGGTGGCCCGCGACGTGAGTACCGCCGAACCATCCGCCGGCCTTGCCGCAGTCGCTGGTCTTCCGCCGGCCCAGCTGCTGGGCTCGCTCGGTTCGGTCGCGGCCGCCGTCGATCGGGATGTCACCCATGCGCACAAGCGGCTTGCTGCCAGCCCTCCGGAACGCCCACGTCATCCCGGCGCGCCGCCAACCGTCGAGGCGCCGGCCTCAACCCGGATCCCGCTTGTCGACCGACCAACTGGTGACGTTCCGAAAGTACGGGAAGGCCGCGACGCCGAAGTACGACGACCCGACGCTCCACCGGTCGTGCCGGAAACAACGGCGCCAAACGGCCAGCTTCCAACCCACGATCCGGGCCTTGAGCTGAAACCGGGTCCCCTCCCCCATTTACCACTCGAGGGCACCGCCGATCCGGCGGTCGTCCAGCAGCAGCACAGCCACGTTCTGAGTGGCATGGAGCGCGAACACGCCGCCGGTCAGCGGGACGCCGCGCAACCGATGGGCGAGGATGAAATCTTCCCGACAGTGCCGGCTGAAACGCTGCGAGCCGCGGTCGCCGAGGCGCCGGGCGCGAACGGACATGGATCACCGCCGGCGGCTGAAGACGATGACGCGGCGTCGATCGTCGCCCAGCAGGAGAAAGGCGGCGAAATTCAGAGCGCGGTCAGCGGCGGCCTGGCATCGCTGGCTGCTCAGCGTCAGGAGCACGCGCAGCACACCACGCGTGAGCGAGCGAAAGCGGATGCGGAGATGGCCCAACTCGAGCAGGCGAATGCTGAGCTGCAGACAGGTGAACGTGCGGTAGCCAGGCGCGAGGTGCGGGGCCTTCGTCAGGAATGGTCCGGCGCCCAGCAGGAGCTCGTGGCGGGCGCCCGGCGAGACGCCGACGCGAAAACGAGCGAGACGGCACAAACGATTACTCAGGAGCGGGGGGCCGCCGAACAACAAGCCGCCGCCCACTACGAGCAGGGCAAACTGGAGGCAGACCAGGCGCGCCGCGAAGGCGAACAGCACGCGGCAGCTGAGCGGAAGAAGGCGGAGGGCCAGAGCCCAGCGGGCTTGCTCGGGGCTATCGGTTCGGCCGCGCAATCATTGTTTGACAAGGCCAAGCAGGCCGTTCAGGGGGTCTTCGATAAGGCGAGACAACTTGTCCGCAGCGCCATCGAGCGAGCCCAGCAGTTGGCCACCGACGTTATGGAGCGGGCACGGCAGGCCATCGTTGGCGCGATTCGCCTCACCGGCAGCGCGCTCGTGGCGATCGGCGATCGGGTCCTGGTCGCCTTTCCAGCGCTGCGCGACCGATACCGAAAGGCGATCCAGGATCGGATTGCCGCCGCCGAAGCCGTGGTCAACAAGCTGGCCACTGCGCTCAAGCAAGCAGTCCAAAGTGCGCTGAATCTGCTCGGCGCCGCGCTCTCAGCCGCCATCGGCCTGCTGTCCAAGGGCATGCAAGCGGCGATCGACGGCGTGCGGCCAACGGTCCGAGGCGCGCTCGACTTTGCCCGCAGCGCAATTTCGGCCTTCGGCACGTTCGCAGTGCTGGTCAAAGATATTGCCGCCAATCCACGGCGCTGGATTTCGAACCTGGCGGCATCAGCGCACGACGGAATCCGCAACCACCTGTGGCCTGACCTCAAGGCGGGCGTTCAAGGCTGGTTCAACGAGAAAGTAGATGCGATTCTGGGCCTTGGAGCCGCCACCTGGAATCTATTGCGGCGCGGCGGGGTCCAGGCAGCGCAGGTTGCGAACTTCGCCTGGGAAGCAATCAAATCGATGATCCCGCAGACCGTCGTCTGGGTGCTCATCGAAAAGCTCGTCGCTCTGATTGTGCCGGCGGCCGCGGCGGTGATGCTGATCATTCAGGCCCTGCAAGCCGCCTGGGGCAGCCTCGGCCGCATTCTTCAAGCCTTCGACGCCTTCATCGCCTTCCTCAAAGGCGTCCGTTGGGGGAATGCTGGTGGCCTGTTTGGCAAAGCGCTGGCTGCCGGCGCTGTAGCCGTTATCGAATTTATTTCGCAGTTCTTGTTCCAACGCTTGATGGGCGCCGCTGGTGCGGTTGCTGGCAAGCTTCGCGCACTCGCCAAGCGCATCGGCTCAAGGCTCGCGGCGGCAGGCCGCGGAATCGCGCGGGCAGGTAAATTCCTAGCTCATTCAACGGGCAGAGCTGTCCGAGCGTTTGGGCGGGTTGGGAGAAATGTCGGTAAGACGTCAGCACGGGGGTTGGCGGCTATCGGTCATTCGGTGAAGCGTGCAGGCACTCGCATCGCCGTCCGATGGCATGTCTGGCGATTGGAACGCGAGCTTCAGGGTGAAAAAATGGCCCTGATGAAACTTGGCCAGGTGAAGGTTGACGCCCTTGATCCGGCTGTCAAGCTCGACTATGTTCGAATGGTCCGGGCTAGCCTACGGAACGAACCTGAAGTTCCGCCGCGCGATCTGATGTGGAAGGTAATCCTTCAGAATTCCGAACGGTTCTCGCTCAAAGGTCGGCAACTAACAGCTGACGAAATCAAGTCGGTGCTCCCACTGCGACGGCTCACAAGCCTGCGAACGCAGGTTTATCCCAAGATGCTCAAGGATGAAATCAGGAAGGCTTACCCCTCGTTTGAGGCATGGAGAGACGCGGTTCGACGAGGTGATATCGCATTTAACCCGAGCACCGACCTTGATGATCGTGCTGAGGTTGGGCGCTGGCTGTCTCAGAATCGCATCAAAGCTGAAAAGGATCTAGAAACCGCAATCACGACTCGACAGCTGACAGGTCAAGGATATGAAGATGGAGCCGTGTGGTTAACGGTCAGGGACGAGGCCGCGTTAAAAGCTGAATTGCACAAGCCCACCGCTCTCGATGGCATGTTGAATGATTATTTCCAGCTGCACCCTGAGGAGAGAACCTGGGGGTTGATCCTGACGACATCCGATGGGGAGTCGGTCATATTGCGCGAAGCGGTAACTAAACCGGTAGCCGTTTCGGACTGCGATCTGAGCTCTTCCGAGGTGCTTTGGCCGTCAGACCAAACACTCCCACCGACTCGGACGCCATCGAATGCGACTGCGCTAGCTGGAGGCGTCGATTGAGCGAGACAATTCGGGTCGGGAATACGGACGTCGGGCCGACGACAGACTTCGAAGGCCTCCTGCGCCGTCAGTTCAGTGGCGGCACTCCGTTCAGCGGTCGCTACGATGAAACACCTGATCAGGGAGCGCTAAGCTTATTCGCTGCACTTAAGGACACAGACCTAGCGTCGCGCGCGGCAGATGCTGTGACGCGTCTGTTGAAAGATGACAACTTGGACGTGCGGGCTGGCGCGGTCGCCGTAGTTGAGGATTTCCCAAAGTACTTCGATGCAAGACGGCTTCTGGGCCTTCTGAATGACCACTCGAAACTTTATGAGGGTATTGGTGCCAATCATTTCGGTCGGAAGCAACCAGACTTGGCCTGGGCGCTAATGCGAGGTATGGCCGCCTCGCGAACGACTGATCCCGCCGTACGTGATCGACTTCGGCAGGCCGCGCAGGATCCAGTCAACGGGAGTTGGGTCCTTGCCGGAGTAACCACTAATGACGCCGATTGGGTCATTACTCATCCAGCCGAGAGCGTCCAGGGCGATGCAAGCCGCGCGTGGATCGTCCTTCTAAATCTGGGCGACCATGACCGCGAACGGTTTGTGCGTATGGTTCCTAAGGAATCCCCAGAGCTCCGCGACGCGATAAGACGTGGGGTTGAACGTGCAGTTCGCAATGAGACGGCGCGTAATCGCTTAATAAGCCAGATGGGAAACTAGCTCGGACTATCGTGGCTCTGATTGTTGGCGTGCCTTTTTGGGCACTTTGGCTTGCCCGGAGACCTGCGCCGTTGAGCGTTGACCCTCAGCTACCTTTGGAGTCTGATAGCCGAGAAGGATTCTCCGCGCCCTTCGGCAGCAACCTGAGCTCGCGCCGGATGGAGGTATGGGCATGCAATCGCACGAAACCGATTTCCTGGTAAATCCGGAGAGCCATCAGGCGCCGGCGCGGCGCAAAGACGAAGCCGAGGCCGCCGGACCGGAAGCCCTCATGCATGGGCGGACCGAGGCCTTAACCCCCTCGGCGGTGATGAACCTGCAGAAGACGGCTGGCAACGCGACCGTCGCCGCCGCGCTCGAGGAGCAGGAACCGTCGCCGGTCAAAGACGTCGTCAACTCGGGCGCGGGTGCCCCCCTCGGTGACGAGACGCGCGATTTCATGGAGTCACGGCTCGGCGCGGACTTCGGCGACGTACGGGTCCACACGGATTCGAAAGCGAGTGAGTCAGCGCGCTCGGTCCAAGCGCATGCCTATACGGTCGGCAACGATGTCGTCTTTCAGTCAGGCAAGTACGAACCCGAGAGCGATTCGGGCAGGCGCATGCTTGCCCACGAACTGACCCACGTCGTCCAGCAGCGCTCCGGACCGGTCGCCGGAACCGCTGCTCCTGGCGGCATCAAGGTCAGCCATCCATCTGACGCTTTCGAGCAGGCCGCCGAGAGCTCTGCCGATCGGGTGATGGGAGGCGCAGTTCCGATGCCAGGCGCGACGACTCCGGCATCCATCCAACGTGAGGACGACGACGAAGCGGTCCAGGGCATTTTCGCGCAACGCGAGGCCGAGGATGAAGACCAGGACGAGTTGCAGGGTTTCTTCGTTCAGCGCGAGGCCAGCGAAGAAGAAGACGAGACGGAGGGTTAATTACCCACTCCCTCCCTCCCCACAAGGGTAGAGCCTAGAGCAAGTGGTAGTAGGGGCCGAATTCTGACTCGACGCAGAGCCGACCCATCTTCACGTACTCACGCTGGGTAGCCCGGATCAGGTCGGTCATCGAGAGGGCGCGGCCTCGTTCGGCTGCTGTGTAGGCCGCTGCCACCACGATGTTCCGGATGCCACCGCCGGCCAGTTTGAATGATTGCGCCAGGAACGGCAGGTCCAGGTCATCGGCTCTTGGCATGGCCGACCCCAGACTGCGTTGCCAGAGTTGCAACCGGTACTCCTCCTCGGGCTCAGGGAAGTCGACGAGCGAATCCAGCCGGCGCGTAAACGCTTCGTCGAGGTTGGCGCGCAGATTCGTGGCCAGGATAGCAATGCCCTCGAAGAGCTCCATCCGCTGGAGTAGGTAGGCGACCTCGACGTTGGCATAACGGTCATGCGCATCGCTGACCTCGCTTCGCTTGCCGAACAACGCGTCGGCTTCATCGAACAGGATCACGCCGTTGATGCGCTCCGCTTCCGCAAAGATTCGATCGAGATTTTTCTCCGTCTCACCGACGTATTTGTCCACCACGGTCGCGAGGTCGACCGTGTACAGGTCGAGACCGAGCTCACCGGCGAGCACCTCAGCCGCCATCGTCTTGCCGGTGCCGGAGGGTCCGGCGAATAACGCCGTCAATCCCCGACGCCGCGCCGACGGTCCGCCCATCTTCCAGACGTCCAGTACTTGCTCGCGATACCGCGCCCGCGTCAAGAGCTCCTTGAGCTGCGCCATCGTATCGGGCGGTAAGACCAGGTCACCAAAACCAACCGCGGGCTGGATGCGGCGCGCGAGCCGCTCGAGCCCGGCGGCATTCTGCGCGCGGGCGCCAGCCTTCAACTCATCCTCGTCGAGCGGCGCCTCGCGGGCGCGCGCGTCCATCCGGGCGGCGTGCGCGGCTCGCCGGACTTGCTCCGCCGTCAACCGAAACTGCGCCATCGTGCCGGCCAGGTCGAGACCCGGCGGTGTGTCGCCATTGAGATTGCGTCGCCACAGTTCTGCGCGGTGCGATGCATCCGGGACCGGCGCCTCACAAATAAAGGGCACGTCGCGAGCCCATGCCGGGTCCCAACTGCGCGCGCCCACCAGCACGATCGTGGAAGGCATTTCGGAAAACGCTCGGACGGCCGGCAGGCCCTTCGCGATCAGGACCTCGATGGGACCGGCGACGACGCCGGCGCCCGTCAGGCCAGCTTCGCGAGCCGTCAACGCTGCAACCGTTGGCAGATCGTCCTCGGATCGCAAGCGCTCGAGGTCCAGGGCGAGAGTCGGGTGCCCATTCTGCTGAAACGCACTCGTAGCCAGGCCTGCGCCCGATGCGCCCGGCCGCTCGCGCACATACGCGAGTTTCGACCCAGACGCGTCACGCATCCAGCGCACCAGCGTCGCCGCCTGCTCAGGCATCGCCGTCTCGCACCAATAGCACAGCGCCGCAACGACCGGATCTGGCATGTCGCCGCCGAGGAGGTGCGCGGCGACACGATCGGGCACTCGTAAGGAGCGAGTCAGCAGCGGCCGGTCGCTTTCTTCGACGAGCACCAGGCACTCATCCACCAGCGCGGCGCCGGCTGCAAGCCGGCTCCGAGTGAACGCGCTGCTGGACGGTAGCCCGCACAACTCGATGCCGAGACCAACGCTGGCGCGACGTCGCGAGACATCGTCCTGGAGGTAGCCATACAAGCGCTCGAAGCGCACATCGACGTCGGGCGCCATCGCGATCAAGAGCAGCTCGATGTCGATCTCCTCGAGCCGGAAGCTCCGCGCCAGGCGCCGCAAACGAAGATCGGCGCCGTCGCGCTCGGCGGCATCCGCTGCCGCTTCGATCTCCTCACGAGCCTTCGCCGCGCTCGCATCGGGGGCCACCGGCCCAGCCTTATCGGCGAGCAAGCGATCGACGTGCGCTTGCGAGATATAGAGCCCGCGGAAGCGATCATCGGTTTCTGGATCCGCCGTCCGACGTCGCGCCACCGCGGCTCGCACGCGGGCCTCGATCAGCTCGAGCCGCCTGAGGACATGAACGACGGAAGCGTCGGCGACCGCAGTCAGGCCAGGAGCCGCCATCAGCTCAGGAGCGGTTGATGCCGCGGATGCGCAGGACGCGACCGGGCTGTTTCTCTTTCCCGGAGCGGACCATCTCCTCCTGGTCGGCTATAACGCCGGGTTTGCCGACCGGTTCCCCTGGCTTGAGGCGACCGGAGGCCTTTGGTCCACCCGGCCCCGGCGCACCGACGGGCTTCGCGTCCTCTAACGAAACGGCTGCCGCAGCCCGCTTGCCACGACCGGTCCGCGCGGCCACCGCGCCAGCTTCTTCCGTTTCGGCCTCCGGTTGCGCAAAGGTGAAGCGGGGCTCTTCGAGCACCGGCGGTCCGGCGGGCACGGTGACCTTCACCTCGAATGGCGCGTTGACCACCAGGTCAAGCGATGGCTTCAGCTCGCCACCGAGGGCCGACCACACGTCGGAGATCGATCGATCCTGCGGCGGCGGCAGCGCGATGTTGAGCAGAATCGGTTGCCGGGCCTCGACCAGCGTGCCGCTCAGCGCATCGACCGGAATGGTGGGATGGCGCAGGAAGCACGCCAGCAGGGACGAGAGCAGCCGATGCTCGTCCTCCGGTCGCTGCGTCCAGGCTGTCACCAGGTAGGACAGCTTGAACCGGCGGGGCGGCGGGCGGCGCTCGGTGACGAATCGAGGGTCGCGCGAGTCACCCCGAATGTTCTCCCACATCACCTCGCGCTGCTCGAGGTCTTCGCGAATGTCGTAGAGGTAGAGATCAACGGTCGGGGTATTGCGGCGCGACGACCATTCCCTGGTGGGCGCGTCGAAGGCGACGTCAGCTTTTGATCCGTTCAGAGCATCCTTCTTCACGAGGGCGCGCAGGGACTCATCCACGTCCTGGATCATCGCCATCTACAGTCGGCGACGCCGCGGTCGCGAGCAAGCCGCAGGGGGGCAGTCCTTGGGGTCAATGTCCTGCCTGAATGGGCAACCCCAGGCGCGGCCGTGCGTCCCTTCGGGCATCCCCGCTTACCCGTTCACTGGCCCGCTCGTCCCTTGTGGCGAACCGGCCCCAATGCGACGCTCGCTGCGTTCCTGACCCCACTTCACCAGGAGGAGATTGCCCATGCCCAATTACCTGTCGCCCGGTGTATACGTCGAGGAGGTCGAGGCCGGCTCACGGCCGATCGAAGGCGTGGGCACCGCGACCGCCGCGTTCGTCGGCCTCGCTGAAAAGGGGCCGGTGAACGCTCCCACCCTCGTCACCAACTGGAGCCAGTTCGCGCAGACGTTCGGTGGCTTCCTGGAAGGCTCGTATCTGGCGCATTCCGTTTACGGCTACTTCCTCAATGGCGGCGGCTCGGCCTACATCGTCCGCATCGGCGCCGATGGTCACGCTCCGGCGGCGCAGGCGGAACTTCCCAGCGCCAAGGACAAGTCACTGGCCGGTTATCGCGTGCTCGCACTCGAAGGCGGTCAGCCCGGCAATGACATCCAGGTGGAAGTCGCCGAAGCCTCGCAGCCCTCCGAGGACACCTTCAAGCTGATTGTCACGCGCGGCAAGGATCGCGAAGAGTACGACAACGTCACGACGCGCAAGGGCAAGAACAACGTCCTCACCGCTGTCAAGACCGTGTCGAAGCTAATCCAGCTCGAGGAGATCGGGACCGCCGGCGCACTGGAAAAGGTCCCCGCCCCGGGCAAGGTTACGCTTCAGGGCGGCGGCGGCACCATGCCCGCCCGGGTGACACCGGACGAGTACGTGGGCGATTCCGCCGATCGCACCGGGTTCGCGGGTCTCGAAGCGGTCGACACCGTCACCATGCTCTGCGTGCCGGACCTGATGGCCGCCTACCAGCGCGGCATGATCGACGCCGACCAGGTCAAAGCGGTGCAGCTGGCCATGATCGCCCACTGCGAGCTGATGGGTGATCGGGTCGCCGTTCTCGACGCGCCCCCCGGCCTGAACGCGCAGCAGATTCGCGAGTGGCGGGTCGACAAGGCCGGCTACGACTCAAAGTACGCGACCCTGTACTGGCCGTGGGTGAAGGTCTTCGACCCGCTGGCGGGCCAGGCCAATTTCGTGCCGCCGAGCGGTCACATGGCCGGCATCTGGGCGCGCAGCGACGATAGCCGCGGCGTGCACAAGGCGCCGGCCAACGAAGTCGTGCGCGGCGCCATCTCGCTGGAGTTGCAGGTCACCAAGACCGAGCACGATTTGCTGAACCCGCAGGGGATCAACGTGATCCGCGCATTCCCGGGCCGGGGCATCCGGGTCTGGGGGGCACGCACGCTCTCGAGCGATCCGGCCTGGCGCTACATCAACGTGCGGCGCTTGTTCAACTACATCGAGGGCTCCATCCTGCTGGGCACCCAGTGGGTCGTCTTCGAGCCGAACGACATGGCGCTCTGGGAACGCGTCAAGCGCACCATCAGCGCCTTCCTGGTTCGCGTCTGGCGCGACGGCGCGCTCTTTGGGGCGACGCCCAGCGAAGCGTTCTACGTCAAGTGCGACGGTGAGAACAACACGGCAGAGACGATCGACGCCGGCCAGCTCATCGTCGAAATCGGTATCGCGCCGGTGAAGCCGGCCGAGTTCGTCGTGTTCAAGATCGCCCAGTTCTCGGGCGGCACGTCACTCACCGAATAAGGAGGGATAGATGGCAACCGGCGTTCCGAACGTTTCGAACAACGATGCAATCGCGGCCCGCAACTTCGCGATCGAGGTTGACGGCACCACGATTGCGCAATTCACCGAGCTGAGCGGTCTCACCTCCGAGATGGATGTCACCGAGCTCAAGGAAAACGGCCCCGACGGCAAGCTGATCATCAAGAAGATCCCGGGGGCCCACAAGACGCCGACCTTGACGCTGAAGCGGGCCAAGAACGTATCAATGGAGCTCTACAAGTGGCACAAGGCCGCGCTCGATGGCAAGGTCAAGGAAGCCCGGAAGAACGGTTCCGTGATTCTCTATGACTACGAGGCCGGCGAGATCGCGCGCTGGAACTTCATCAATGCCTGGCCCTCCAAGCTGACGACTGGCAGCCTCAAGGCGGGCTCGAACGATGTCGTCACCGAGGAGGCCACCATCGTCATGGAGGGCTTCGAGCGAGTCAAGTGAGTCCTGTTTCCAGCATGGCGGAGGTCGGGCGCCCGACCTCCGCGCAAACCCTGCACACGGAATTTGCTTTCGTCCTGCCGCGCGGCTACGTCGACGAGACCGGTACGGTCCACCGCGAGGGGGTGATGCGGCTCGCCACCGCCCGCGATGAGATTCTCCCGCAGCGCGATCCGCGCGTGCGCGAGAACGAAGCGTATTTGACGGTCCTCCTGCTGTCCCGGGTGGTCACCAGGCTTGGCACCGTGCCACAGGTGACCTCCGGGACCATTGAAGGGCTGTTCGCCTCCGACCTGGCGTTTCTCCAGGATCTCTACCGGCGCATCAACCAGGAGGGGCACACGCAGGCGGCCGTGACCTGTCCGGATTGCAAACATCAGTTCACCGTTGACATGGCAGGTGGTCGCCTGGGGGGGTCGTGACGTACGCGACCGACCGTCTCTTCGAGGAGATCGCGTACGTGGCGTATCACCTGCACTGGTCGTTCGAAGAGATCCTCGACCTGGAGCACCCGGTGCGACAGCGCGTCGTTGAGGAGATCGGCAGCATCAATCGCCGGCTCGCTCAGGAGCAGGACAGCTAACCGTGTGGCCGTTTCAACGCAAAGCGCAGACGCCGGCGCCCGGCGGACCGCTACCGCTTCCGGCGCCGGTGATCCGCCGCGATTGGGCCGGGCTGCCGCCGATTCAGCGGTTGATCGGCGATCATCCCCTCACCGCGCCGAGTGATCGTTTCAGCGGTGACCTGGCGACCCATCGCGATCCGTCGGTCAGCACTGACCAGATGGGTCACCGGGTCAGCGCCGAAGCCCCGCCCGGGCTGGTGCTCGCCGTCGTCAGGCCGACGACGCGGAGCGAGGGCCCGGCGATGATTCCGCGCCCGCGCGTGCAGCGACGCGTTGAAGGCGCGGTTACGGAGTCGGGGGAGTGGGATGGGGATGCGGCCGCGCCGGATGAGGCGCGGCCGTCCCCTTATCCCGCCACCGTGCAGCGAACGCCGGCCATGGAGCTCCCCACCGTGACTCCGCTGCCACCGACGCCTGCGCTGATCGCCCTGGCGCCGGACGTCGAGCTGGCGCCGGCCGTGACGGCGCCGCGTCGAGGCATCATGACCGCCGGCGAGCCGGCGCTCCAGCGACAGGACGACTCGGCCATGCCGCCGACCCCGCCGGCCGCCAGGCTGACACTCGGCCAGGCGCGTCGAATGGGATTGGGCGCGCCGATCAACAAAGTCCCGGACCGATCGCTCCAACGATCGCCTGGTGAGCCCACGCCACCGCCAGACACCTCATCGTCATTTCCGTTGCCCTCGTCTTCGGGCGACACCATGCGCTCATCGAACGCCGCTCCGGTCGAGTCAAGCACCCCCCCGGTGAAGACGAGCTCAACCATGGAGTCCCGCCACCTGGAGCTGCCGCTCGCGCCAACACATTCAACAACCGATGCTCCGCGCGAGCCGATCTTGGCGCCCTCCGATGGACCGGCAAGTCGGTCATCCGCGATGCCGCTCCCTATTTCCGACATCGACACAGGTTCCAGCGCTCGACCCACTGCCGCCCCCCTGGCCGTTCAGGCCTCGTCCGTGACGGCGCAATCTCCGCTGGGACTGAGCGAGGCGCCGGCTCCAGGACCGCGCGAGGCACCGCTGCTAAGCGCGGCACCGGGTCCCGGATTGCGTGAGACAGCGATGGATTTCGGGATCCGAGGCGCCAGGACAACGCCGGTTCGATCGCAGCCCCTTGCCGGCACCCCGAGTGCGCCGGCGGTGCTGTCGTTCACCCCGCTGGTCGGCAGACGGCCTATCGCGACGTTTCAACGGTCGGCTGAGAATATAGCGCCTGCCGGAAAGCACCGGAGCGCGGCCGCGGCCCCCGACGAACCTGGTGATCGGGCACTCGACTTCGCGGTCGACGACGAACCGGCGCGCGAGGAGCAGGTTTCCTTCGCCAATGACCTGGGCGAGCCCTCATCACAACCATCAACCCAGCGCCTGGCGGGCGAGACCGCCGTCGACAGCCCGGCGGCGGCGCTCACCCTCCCGCCGACACCGAGGAATGCGGTGGCGGGCTCTGCGGGGGAGCGGCCGATTGCCGGCGAGGCGGCCGCGGGCTCGAATTTTCCGCTGGTGCCTACGCCGATCATCATCCAGCGAATTGCGTCCGACGAGTCTTGGAGACCCTCGGGGTGGGCCACCATGACGGCGGGGATGGCGCTACAACGCGCGCCGGCAGAGGCGCCCGCGGCTAGCCAGGCGCCGGGCGCGGCATCCGCCCGACCATACGCGGTCGCTGCCCCGGACGGCTCGGCGGTTCATCCCCCGGCCGATAGCCCCGCTGCGGAGGCCGACATGGACACGCTGGCCGCCAAGCTCTATGACCGAATCCGTGCGCGGCTCAAAACAGAACTACTGGTCGATCGGGAGCGCGCGGGCTTCCTGACCGACCTGCGCTAGGAGGAGACGATGCCCGATCACCCAACCGGTCAAAGCCTGCGCTTTCGAGTCAAGCTGGACGGCGGTGCCGATCTGGGCAACTGGTCGAAGTGCGATGGCCTGGCCGTCGAATACGAGATCTTCGAGTACAAAGAGGGCGGCGAAAACGGATACGTCCATCGCATTCCGGGCCGCGCCAAATACCAGAACATCAAACTCACCCGTCCGCTCAATCACGACTCGAAAAAAGTGACCGCCTGGATCGCGAGTCTCCGGGTTGCCGTCGAACGGCAGACGGCTGAAATCTCCGCCCTTGATTCCGAAGGACAGGCCATTGCCACCTGGAACCTCGACGGCGTCTACCCCGTCAAATGGAGCGGGCCATCGCTGGATGTCGGCAATAACCAGGTGGCGACCGAGTCTCTGGAACTCGCGCATAACGGATTCCTTGCCTGAAATGAGGCCGTCAAATGGCTGACTCAAAGATGATCCGAGCAAAACTGCAGGAAGCTGGGGGTGCGGGAAGCCTCGAGTTCAAGTTCAACCCGAGCGAATATTCCGTGAGCAAAGGCGCGAGATGGAAGCTACCTGAGCGAAATATGAAAGACAAGCAAGGGGGGAAGCCGGAGTTTCTCGGGAGTGACCCGCAGACCATCAGTCTGCAGATCTTCTTTGACGATTGGGAAGCCGCCTTCGGCAACGTGACTAAGGATGTCGACAAGCTCTTTGACTGGTGTGCGCCGAGCCGGTCATCGGTCAGCAGTGAGAAGCACCAACCGGCGGAGCTCCTCCTTATCTGGGGTAGCAACTCCCAGCTGGTCGATCGGAAGTTCTATCTGGAAAAGGTCAGCGTCAAATACACCATGTTCAGCCGAACCGGCAACCCGCTTCGGGCGACAGCGGACATTGTGTTGAAGGAGATCCCCAACCCCGCCGCCGGCACCAATCCGACTTCCGGTTCGATCCATGCTCGGAAAACGCATTTGATCTCAGATGGGGATACGTTGCAGTCGATTGCCACCAAGGAGTATGGAAACCCGAACTTCTGGCGTGGGCTTGCCATTTTCAACGACATCGATGACCCGCTCCGGCTGGCGATCGGGAGTCGGATCCTCCTTCCGAGCAGCGACGAAGCGGCGGCCATCAGCAAGAACTAAGATGCCGCAGCCTTATCATCTCTGGCCCGACGTCGAGATCGATGGGTCTCCGCTATCGGGAACCGGAGAGTCACTTCTCGAGCAGGTCATCGTGGATCACCACCAACACCTGCCCTCGATGTTTGCGATCACCTTCCGCGATCCGGCTCGCGACGTCATCAGCCAGCTGAACGTCAACATCGGGTCGACTGTCACCGTCAAAGTGACGCCACCTGGCGGGTCGCCGGAGACCTTGATCAAAGGCGAGGTCACCGGGTTCGAGGCGGAATACGACGCGTCAAGCTTGCGCACGGTTCTCCGTGGCTACGACCTTTCGCATCGCCTGCATCGGGGTCGCAACACCCAGACCTACAAGAATGTCACGGATTCCGACATCGTCCGCCAGGTGGCCGGTAATGCGAACCTAACCATTGGCCAGATCGATTCCACCAGCGTCACCTATGACCACGTCTCGCAGGCCAACCAGTCCAACTGGGACTTCCTCAAGTCGCGCGCGAGGGAGATCGGGTACGAGATGGGAATGGACGATGGCAAGTTCTATTTCCGGAAGCCAGTGCAGTCATCCAACGCGCCACAAAACGGCGACTACCAGAGCCACACCGACCCATTGCAGCTGGTCTTCGGAGACGACCTGATCGAATTCCGGCCACGGGTGACCTCGGCCGAACTGGTGAGCAGCGTCAACGTCCGCGGCTGGGACCCGGACCAGAAACAGCCGGTCGTCGGCTCGGCCAACGCCGGAACGGTCGCCGCCAGCCTGCAAGATGATCCGAGCACGCTGGCCGGAAACTTCGGCAGCCCGACATTCACACTGGTCGACCGCCCGCTGCCGCAGCAGCCGATGGCCGATGGGGCAGCCTCGTCGGCAGCCGAGATCATCTCGGGAGCGTTTGCCGAGGCAGACGGCACTGCCCTGGGCAACGCCAAGCTCAAAGCCGGAAGCACCGTCAGCATTGGCGTCGTCGGCGACCACTTCGAGGGACGGTACACGATCAGCGGCGCGCGCCACGTCTTCGGCCAGAACGGCTACCGGACCCATTTCGTGATCAGCGGCCGCCAGGACCGATCCCTGCTGGGGTTGGCCTCGCTCGGGGCATCGAACGGTCACGCCACGGCCGGCGGCGCGCCCATCAACGGCGTCGTCATCGCTCAGGTCACGGATAACAACGATCCCAAGAACCAGGCTCGGGTCAAGCTCAAATTCCCCTGGCTCGACGACAACTACGAATCCGACTGGACGCGGGTCACTCAGCTTGGCGCCGGCCCGAACAGTGGAGCGCTCTTCATGCCCGAAGTGAACGACGAGGTGCTGGTGGCCTTCGAGTTCGGGGATATCCGCCGCCCGTACGTCATCGGCAGCCTTTACAACGGCCAGGACAAGCCGAATCTCGGCAGTGGCCTGTTCAACAACGGCCAGGTGATGCGTCGCGGGCTCATCTCTCGCAAAGGACACCAGTTCATCTTCTTCGACGATCCGAACAAAGCGGGCGTCGCCATCATCAGCAGCGACGGCAACCTCAAGATCTCGCTCAACGAGACCAACTCCGAGATCCACATCTCGTCGCAGGGCAAGGTGCACGTCGAATCCCAGCAGGACATGACGCTCGAGTCCCAGGCAAACCTGAAGTTGAAGGCGCAGCAGGGCATCAGCATGGAGGCCCAGACGAGTCTCGACCTCAAAGGCGGTTCGGGGGCAACCCTCGACGGGGGCCCACAGCTGGAAGTCAAGGCCAGCGGCCAACTCAAGGTAAGCGGGGCGATGGTTGACGTCAACAATGGCGCCCTGCAGGTCATGTGATGCCGGGACCAGTTGTGAACATGGGCGGCACGGTCACCTGCATGCACGGTGGCCAGGGGCAGTGCACCACTGTGAGTCCGAAGGTGATGATCGGCAGTCAGCCGGTCGTCACCATCCCCGCTTCCTATGTGGTGGCGGGTTGCGCCTTTCCGCCGCCGCCGGCCGCAAACGGGCCCTGCGTCAGCGGCATCATCCCGTCGGGAAGCACCAGGGTACTCGTTGGCGGCATGCCGGTCCTGCTCGCGCTGCCGCCGGTGGCGGGCAGCTGCGTGCCGACCGGCACGCCGATGATGATCGCCTCGGCCGGACAGACCAAGGTGATCGCGCAATGAGCGAAGAGTTCATCGGTTCGGGCTGGGCCTTCCC